>Ga0307511_10001854_pt1 | contig 22222 bp, 29 predicted proteins | sample 13_EM_MG_FD_200266 | JGI IMG/M metagenome (GOLD analysis project Ga0307511, IMG submission 200266) | Populus trichocarpa ectomycorrhiza microbial communities from riparian zone in the Pacific Northwest, United States - 13_EM | ecosystem: Host-associated > Plants > Roots > Unclassified | place... | reverse complement strand
ATTACCCTGACGACATCCACTGATCCATTTTTTCAAGCACACCATCTTGCGACATTCGGCGACCTTGGAACTTCACTCAAGAATTATGTCCAGTCTTACCAATCGCGCTCGCTCGCCCAATCTCCATCAGCCATCAATTCAATATCTGACATGAAACGATTTGTGGAGGAATATCCCGAGTTCAGGAAACTGGGTGGCAACGTTAGTAAACACGTGAATTTGGTGGACGAGCTTAGTAGGTTGGTCGAAAGAGATCATCTACTCGAGATAGGAGAGATAGAGCAAGGCCTGGCAACGAGTTCTGGATGTGATTTCAAGGTCGGCCTATTTCATAGTCTTTAAAGCTGCTGGTATGAATTCACACAGACGGTACAATCTCTCGTCACTAACAACGCCGTTTCACCGTGGAGCAAGCTGCGCATTGTCATTTTGTTTGCCTTGCGCTATCAAAAGACTCAAACGGGTAACATTGCTTCATTGATTAATCTTCTGCTGGTCAATGGGGTTTCGAAAGAGGAAGCAAGGGTCTGTCAACTCTGGCTTCGTCGCCATTGAGTTCTGACTATCTTTACATTTCTCCAGCTCGTTTATGTGTTTTTGAATATTGCTGGCTCAGATCAGCGACAAGACGATCTATTCTCTACAGAGTCTCTTCTGGCAAAAGGCAAGTCAGCGTTGAAAGGATTAAAGGTATGCTTCCTCGACGACGTAGCTGCTATGGCTAACTGAGACAACGATAGGGTGTCGAGAACGTGTACACGCAGCATACACCTCACTTGTCACAGACATTGGATAATCTTCTCAAAGGCAGACTCAAAGAGTCGAGTTATCCATTTCTCGAGGGTGGGGGGTCAAATCTAAGTTTGCAACGGTGGGTCATTTTGATTGCATGGACGTTCTGCACTTCAACCACCGTCTTTTAGGCCCCAAGATGTCATTATTTTTATGATTGGCGGGGCGACATACGAGGAAGCGAGGACTGTGGCACTACTAAATCAGGAGGCAAATATTACGGGAACCCAAATACTACTCGGAGGCACTTGTGTCCACAATTCTTCGAGGTGCATTCCTATAACTTTGCCAAAGTGTGTGTTGCCCTAACATCTGATCAGCTACGTTGAGATGATCAGAGCTGCTGCGCAGAATTTTCCCTCTTCTGTGTACGAGCCTCCGCCGGAATCGGTGTCCACAGCACCATCCCTCAACCTTAATTTGGGTGGTGTTAACGTTAGTTTGGGTGGGCCCGCAGGAACAGGCGTTTATAGGACTAGCTCGGATAATATGGGTGTGCAAGCTGAGGGGATCAAGGACGGGGTCCGCAGCCTGTTTGATAGGGTCAAGCAGGGCGTCGATAAGATAGGGCTCTCGTAGGAAGTCGTTTTCTAATGAGGGGTGTCCTCTGCACTCTTAGTTTTATCCGCTTTGATGCGTCGCTGTGTATGATCGCCTCGTCTTTTTTTTTTTACACAAGTGTAGGTAGTTCGACACAACTTGAGAGTTGCTGACTTGCCATTGGACGACGAAACGGTCTTGCAATGATCAAATGATCGGTGGCAGTGTCGAGAGTGGACACGTCGTTCGTCACGTGTTTGCGATGACACCGCTCTGAGTTTGCTCATTGCTCCGAGCTCAAGGCGACAACAACTGGACTTGGGTTTCTTGCATACTTTCTCTGGCCATTGCTTGTCTGGACCTAGAACTGTGAGATATGCCCAAGGGATTTCTAACGGGTCTGAAAGGCATTGATGCCTTTGGAAAGGTATGTGTTCTTCGGACGCATGGTGGAGGGACAAGCCACGTATTCACGCATTGTACAGACGACAGAGGACGTCAAGGTAAAAACGCGCACAGGCGCATTCCGTAAGTTCACACTTCTTCTGGGACTTCCTCATATCGTGATGTGCTCTAGTCACACTCATTTCCGCATGTATCATACTTGCGTTCACAACCATCGAGTTTTTCGATTACCGACGAGTGGGAGTCGACACTTCCATTGTGGTGGACAGAAGCCGAGGCCAAAAACTGAGCGTACGGCTTAACGTTACGTTCCCACACGTCCCCTGTTACCGTGAGCCATCTTCCTAAGGCTGGGATCCAGTTTCTTGACAGCTTGACATTTTGTGGACTAGTGTTGAGTCTTGATGTCATGGACATCTCTGGGGAGCAGCAGCGGGATATCTCTCACAACATATTGAAGAAGCGGCTTACGAACAATGGTGCCGACGTTCCGGGACAACGCAGCGGCGACCTTGGGAATGAAATCGACAAACTGGCAGAGCAACGGGGACCAGACTACTGCGGGTCATGCTTTGGTGGTATAGAACCTGCAAGCGGATGCTGCAACAGCTGTGAAGATGTCCGACAAGCGTACGCCAATAAAGGATGGTCTTTTGGGAACCCAGACGATATTGAACAAGTCAGTTATTAATTGCAACACTAGAATGATCGACTCAGTCAGAATTCCGTGCAGTGCGTCCAAGAGGGATGGACAGATAAGCTTAAGGAACAGGCGGATGAAGGCTGCAACGTCTCAGGTCGTATCCGCGTGAACAAAGTCGTCGGCAGCATCCAGCTCACTCCAGGAAAGTCATACCAGTCCGGCAATCGATTCTTCTATGATATGGTGCCATATCTCAAAGATGATGGTAACCCCCATGACTTCACCCATTTCATTCATGAATTTTATTTCATGGCGGACGACGAGTATAACCCGAAGAAAGCCACTATATCCAAGGATATGAAGAAGCGCATGGATATTGCTGAAAATCCATTGGATGGCTATGTTGGCAAGGTTTGCAGTCGCCGCTGAATTTCTTGCTCTCGTGCTAATGTGCTCTCCCTAGACGGATAAGGCGCAATACATGTTCCAATACTTCCTCAAGGTTGTCTCCACTCAATTCAGGACTCTGAATGGGAAGTCTGTCAGTATAGGTTATTACTTGTACTTCTTGCCACCAGTGCTTATGCTACACAGATAAATTCCCATCAATATAGCGTTACCCACTTTGAGCGGGATTTGGGCGAAAGCGGGAACGAGAATAAACAGGGTGTTTTTACACAGCATGGCACCATTGGCATACCGGGTATGCAGGCTCTGATCCTTACTTGCGTACAATTAACCGGTGTCTAGGTGCCTTCTTCAATTTCGAGATATCCCCTATTCTCATCATGCACTCTGAAACAAGGCAATCATTTGCACATTTTCTCACTTCGTAAGTGCCTGTTGTAATTCGATGTTCATCGTCTCATCGGTGCCCTAGGACGTGTGCTATCGTGGGAGGTGTTTTGACAGTAGCAGCTCTATTAGACGGTATATTGTTCGCAACGGGACGGAAGTTTAAGATGGCTGGCGGCGGCAACGGCTCTGCAAAGCTCATGTAAATACATGCTTGTATCACCTCCATATTACTGTAACTACGCGTTTTTTGGTTGTACTGTAGAGGTACGGTCACGTGCACACCAAAAGCACGGTACCGGGGCGTCTACAGTGATCGCTTCAACATATTCATGTGGTTGCCCAAGGTTGCTCTCGGCCTTCTTGGGCTATTTGCTCAGCAGCCATTCGTTCCCTCCTCAACACCACTGGCGCATCCCAAAGAAACCATGGACTCAAACCCGAATGCTACGTTTGCATTGAGATCGGGTTCCGGTGTCTTCTCTCCCCAGGACATGCTTTCTTTACCGAGACCTGGGGATCCCCTGGCTAATGCAGCTGGTGATTTGGCCCTGGTTCCCATCAGTCAGTTTTCCTTCGATGATCGTGAGTGAGTCCCCTCTCCCGTGCGGATGCTATTTGCACTCTGACCTCGAGAACAGGACCCACAAGTCACTTGCTGTCGTACCTTTGGAGGTCGGATCACAGGAATACCGTATCCCACTACCAAATGGTGGTGATGCATTCTGGCTTGATTCGCGTACCATTGCACTTGTTGTAGAGGCGGAGGAAGACAAGAAACAAGAGCTTCATGCTTTGCCAGTCACATACGAGAAGGGGTTCGTCAGCACGGGTGAACCTGTTTTGGTTGGAACTTTCCCCGTTACTACCGCGGCAGATTTTCGCTATTCGGCTCGTGCTGGCGCCCTTGTCTTCTCTGCGTACGTCTATGCAGACGATGATTTGGCGGCGGTAAAGGAGAATGACGAGGCCTACGAGAACCGAGGCGACACTGCTCTCGTATATGACCAAACTTTCCAACGTCACTGGGATACGTGGGTTGGCCCCAAGCACAAGTCGCTTTTCACTGTCAAGTTGCACAAAGGCCATGGGAAATACGTCTTGGGCGACAATTTTGTTAATACCCTCAAGGGTACTGGTTTGGTATGGCATGTCTATTGCTAGTTAATACTTCCTAACAGTTATAGAGTTCGCCAGTTGAACCCTTTGGGGGAACAGATGATTTCGACATCTCAGATAATCAAATCATCTTGACTGCAAAGGATCCCAAGCTTCCCAAGGCATGGCACACAAAGCAAAATGAATGTTCTTGCTATAGCTTCTCTGTTCTCTGCTGACTGTCCCACAGATTTATCTGGTCGACTTCGATGGATCGAACTTGGTGGAGCTCACTTCTGGTATCCATGGTGCCACACATGCCCCTGCTTTCAATCGCCAAGGGACCAAGGTGGCCTGGCTTCAACTTGATGAAGATGGGCATGAATCAGACAGGTTGGACCTTATTCAGCCAAAAAGATTAGTTGGCTAATTGCTCGGTGGAGGCACAAGATCGTTATTCATGACCTTGTCAAGCACGTCAGCTTCACAGTTACCCAAGATTGGGATCGTTCTCCCAGTGTATTAGCAGTACGTCTTCCTTTTTGAGATTAACTCATGCATTGAATTTGCCACAGTTTTCGGAAAGCGGAAATTTCCTTTATTTTGCTGCGGAAGATATCGCTCGGGTTAAAGTCTTTGCCCTTCCTGTTCCTCCAACCCCAAGCCAAAGTACCACCAATCCGAGGTTCACAGGCCCTTATCAGACTCCTGTTGCCCTAACCTCCACTCATGCTGTTTCTGGCCTTCAAGTCCTGCCCAATGATCGCCTCTGTTTTGCAGTTTCCTCGCTTACTTCACCCAATGAGATATATACTCTCAGCAATCTTCATAGAGTAGAAGCGGATATCATGAATCAAGTTACGGACATCCACCGCGGTGAACTCGCTCAGATCACCAAGATCTCGACAGATCTGTTGCAGGATAAATTTATGCATCCTGGAGAAGAGTTTTGGTTCGAAGGAATGGCTCAACAAATCCATGGATGGATCCTCACCCCTCCTGGTTACAAGCCTACTGACGTGAAAAAATGGCCCATATTATTGCTTATTCATGGAGGTTCATCATCTTCCATTGTCCCCAATCATCATGTATCATTCAATCTTGACATATTTAGGTCCGGAGTCTTGCTGGCAAGATTCCTGGTCGGCGCGTTGGAACCCGAATGGTAATTTCTGCTCTTGGCTTATTTAGAAGCCGCCTCATGGTCATGGGATAGTGTTTGCCAATCAAGGCTACTTCGTGGTGGCGATGAATCCAACAGGGTCCACTTCTTTTGGCCAGAGTATGGTTCCCCACAATGCATGTTGAAAGTCTTGGCACTGAATCCACTATCTGTCAGATCTCACTGAAGGTATTAAAGAGGACTGGGGAGGAAAACCATTTGTAGATCTCCGCAAAGGTTGGCAATATATCCTCGATAACTACCCTCAAGTAAGCTATTCAAGCCAGTCTTAAGGTCATGCGATTGACAGCCTGTACTTTCATTAGGTCGACCCAGAGCGTGCGGGCGCGGCAGGTGCTAGTTGGGGTGGTTATGCTATCAAGTGTGTATTTATTGACTGAAGGGGCCAGGATTCTGACCATGACATATAAGTTGGATCCAAGGAAACCCCGAGTTTGGTTTCAACTTCAAGGCACTCTTCTGCCACGATGGTGTACGCATCTCAACCCCTTATGACGCTGACGTCTTTAAACGCATCTTACAGGTTTTCGATACCACTTACAATGGCTATGCTACTGATGAACTTTTCTTTGTGAGTTGGTGTTCCACGAATACCTTTAAGGTTATTTACCATTGTCCAGTTCAACCACGAATGGGGAGGACGCCCATGGGAGCCGAAATCCTTTGAGCTGTCTCGGAAGTGCGTACACCTTCCCCTGTAAACGGTCTATGGGGCGTTGATATGATGACTCTTGTTACTACAGATACAGCCCCGCATACACCGTCAACAAGTGGTCAACGCCGCAACTCATCGTTCATGGAAGCAAAGATTATCGCCTTCCCGAAGGTGATGGTATTGGAGTGTTCCATGCTTTACAGCAGTAAGCATCTCTACACCTTTGCTACTCAATAAAATTGACGGTTTGTCTTAGACTTGGTATTCCTAGTCGGCTTGTCATCTTCCCTGATGAAAACCACTGGGTTCTTAAACCCGGTAACAAGTGTGTTTTCCCTTTTTGTAATGCACCGTCAAGTCCTTATTCGGTCGGCCCCTGTTCTAGCTTGAAGTGGCACTATGAAGTGTTTAGATGGTTTGACCAGTTCATTGGCGAGAAACACGAGGCCTAAAAGCATAGGTCGGAAATCAGAATAATTGCTAAATGATTGTATACACTTGGCGTATGAAGTGTTTGCATGGGAATCCGCGAATTACATAGGTATCAAGCAGAGTTGAGAGACCAGCCCCAGGTCATTCCCATCATCGTGATTTCGTTGACTGAGTGGCACCTGGAGGTCGATTTTTCCGTTCCGTTGTGGAAGAAACTAGCTTGCGCTTCCTTGTCCCCGTTGGCTGACTAGGTTTCTTCGTCGAAGGTGGCTTTCGTACATGTTTTATACCGTAGACTGCCTTGGGGTTGTCCTAGGAACGAAGTTAGCCAATACAAGGGTGAAACACAAGAACCCACCTCAGCACCCATCATCAACTCGTCATCATCATCAGATATAGCATCCGAGATGTCGTCATTATGCTCGGATGCTTCGCTCCCAAAGCCTTCACTGGCACCTGTGGAGTCTGAATCGTCTACCTCCACATAGGGGCGTTTTACAGCTGCCTTGCGCTTGATGCGTGTGGCCGCTTGGTTTGGCTTTGCGGACTGCGTTGGCGCAGATGCAGGCTTTGAGGACGAGATAGATGGGGGGAATGTAGATGCAGATGGCACCACGCCCAATTCTGGAGCTCCACGATCCACACTTTCCTCCTTGACGGGGACCTCGACTACAGCCTGAACACGCCTGAGGAGGACCTGGCGGCTGCCAGGCACTGATCCCGCACCTGTTGTCCCGCGAGAGGAAGGTGTCTGAAGGGCGTTCAAACATGTGCTTGTCTGGCCATCGGATGTCGAGATTGCTGACGACAATGCGAGAAAAAACGACGCACGGAAAGTTGCTCCGAGACGAGTTCGTCGACTCGTTGGGCGAGCTTTGTTCGTTCCTGATCGACGCGAAGAAATTGCTCTTTCCAACTGATTGCTTCTAGTCTGGATGTTTCTTCGAGACGGAGGCACTGTTCTTTCCATTGCGTTGCTTCTCGACGTAGTTGGGCGATGGTCTCCAAATGATGCTTGATCTAGAAAAATGAATATGCTCGGATGGACGCGTGCACGAAGAACGAAAGACTGTACAGTCAACTCGGCCTGATCTGCCTGTCACACGTTCAATGAGTGGATACAGGGAGATGTGCGACGTGAACGCGCACCGCGGCCTTCCACACACTGGCCTCCTGCTTCCAAGCTTGCTCCTCAAGTCTGCAGGCGTGAAGTGCTTTGATAGCCTCGTCCCGGTCTCGACGGGCCTCGCGCGTGTCTGCGGCAGTTTGGGTGATATCCTTACGTGCTTGATCCTGTGCAGTGGTAATCTAACACAAACGATACTCTGTTACACGACACAGCAGCCCAGTAATTTGGTTCGAACATGCGTACTGCAAGGGTCGCTGCTTTGTTGAAGGCTGCCAACGCGTCTGTGAGGATTGCTGACGGCGACGGACTCATGGTGCAGAAAGGCGCGTCTCGGCAAACACCGACCTCGCCCCTGTCACTCCCCCCACCAGCAAGACATGATGCGCATATCGTCCCTCAGTGCTGATACCATGGACCATATCCTCACGTCACTGACCGATTTTAAAAGCCTGGCTTCAGTGTTGCTGGCTTCGAAGTTTGTGTACACGGTTTATTCCACCCGTCCAACGTCCATCAAACGTGCAGTTGCTTACAACGTTGTCGGTCCAGCCTTACCTCAAGCACTGCGATTCGTTAGGTGCGACAGACAGGAGATGAAGCAGCTACCTGCTGCAGAGTTGCCGGGCGAAGACGAGCTCGAGAAGAATCCCTGTCTGTCATCCGACGATATTAGAGGTCTAGTCAAGATTGCTGAACAGGCCCAAGAGCTCGAAGACATATTCAGCTGGAGGTGCACAATGCACATCGCTTATATTCCTCATTATCCGTATGGCTAATACTTCATCTCCAGAGAGAAAGATCATGCTTTCCGAACGAGTCGCCTTTCTGCTTTGGAGTCATACCGCTTTCAACGTGCTTTATTCAGAATATGCTTGGCTGCATCTGTCTACAATTTATCGTCCCTCCTCGAAGAGGTTATGGACGGCGACCCAGAGGTTGAATATCTTGGTGACGAGAACCTTGAATTACGACGGGAATTATTTGACACTTTTTCTACCCCCGACGTAAAGGAGATCAGCAGGCTGGGAGCTTTCCTCCAGCACCTCGCTACCTGGAGTGCCAATGCCTATTCCAACCCTGGTGGGTAAACAATAATTCGAGCTGTCCACACCCTAACCCTTTTCTGATAGATTATGCTGACATCTTTTTGTCGAATCAGCCACTATTAGATACTATATTGGGTATTTACAGGGGCACTCCTCCCTCGGCTTTTAGTCCCTTGGACTCGGATGACCTCCCAGATATCTTCGCGGGTTTCCTTTCTTCTCCTCTGGACTATATCCTGTCAATACGCACAAAGTCTAGCAACACTGGGGAAGCGGTGTTACTCACTGGCACACCAGAAACCAACCTCGAATGTCAGTTGCACATTTTTGCCTTCACATCCTCTAGTGATTGTGCTTAGGTGATCAATGCCGTTGCAGTCTTTCTACGAGGAATCGCCTATGGGGTCCAACGGGTAGGACCTTCTGCAAACAAGTCATTGACCTCTCCTCAAAGATCCACAGACTGGGAATATCTCCGAGGCTATTTGACCCCCTTACGGATGTGCACACTCTTGAAGGGTCAACTTCCGAGTAATCTTAGCGAGACCACAACTTTCCGTGCTGTATGGACGCAGCATCGATACGAGGTGTTGATAAGCGAGGTTTTTGATTGCATAACAGCGGAGTATGATGATTGGAAAAGGGAGAATTTATTGTGCTTGTGCTGTCTTTGCCAATTCCTCCACGACCATCTTCACATATGGTACATGCAACGGAACCAGAATTGTACGTCTCCAATGCTCACCAATTCACTATCAAGTCATAGATGATTTCTTCATACAGCTGGCATAGTTGGCATGATAACTAAAGAAAATTGCTGGTATGGCTATAACTGTCGTACCCAGGCACATAGTTATGCGCACTCCTCTAAACTGAATGTATGGCTTTTGTCGACCGTTCATGTGTTAATCTCTGACTGATATGTTTCAGCATTGGTGTGAACCGACTAGTGGTGATCCAGCACCAAGTTTTCACCTTCAGGTGCCTGCAGAGACGGATTTCTGAGTTTTATCACGCAAAGCTGTGGTGGTATGCAGCCATGTTCATGAGTTTAATCTTGTTCAAAATCATGATTAAGAGGACACTATAAATGCAGACCAAGCTAGATATAGGCAATAGGTACTTGAGTCTAGGGATAGTTGCTTTGTGGAAATGGAAATTTATATTTGCGTGTCATCAATTCAGGTTCCTGCATTTGGTATTTGGTATTCTTACATAAGGGACCATCCAAGTCCACACCCACGCAACACCGCTTGCTAACCTGCATTCATTGAACGTTTCTCTGCTGTCTCAACATGGGTACGTTTCTGGTCAACGTTCAATGCTAATGGCTCACTTGCGGTTGTTGTCATTCCAGGTATCCCCAAAGTACGTCCGTTTCACTTACTGTGTCTTCTTGACGCTGAATTCACTTCTGCAGTTCTTCCGATATATTTCGTGAGTATCTGGCCCGCTGTAGCCAAGAACGGTGCCTTGACAACTTCTGTAGTGAGCGCTACCCTTTGACGTCCCAATTAATTCAGGAGAACAAGATCCCAGAGTTCGGTATGTGAAGGGGTATTGGGAGAACGGCAGGTCACATTGACACTTCGCTTACAGACAATCTCTACCTCGACTTCAATGGAATCATTCACAACTGTGAGCCATTTGGACTTCTGTTAAAACTGTTCTTTACATCTCTCCTAGGTTCGCATCCGAATGACGAGGATGCACATTTCCGAATGTCTGAAGAGCAGATATTCACATCTATTTTTTCATATGTGGACTTATTATTTGGAAAGATAAAGCCAAGGAAGCTTTTTTTCATGGCGGTCGATGGTGTGGCTCCGCGTGCGAAGATGAACCAGCAGCGTAGTCGCCGCTTCCGCACAGCCAAGGAAGCGAGGGAAGTTCGCGAGAAAGCAGAGGCGAAAGGGGAGAAACTTCCGAGTGAGAAGGCGTTTGATAGCAACTGCATCACGCCAGGTGGGTGTATCAGCGAAGGTCGCATTGTATCTGACTCACGCCGTTTTAGGGACTGAATTCATGACAAAACTGTCTGAACAGTTGAGGTACTTCATAAATAAGAAGATTACCGAAGATGCAGATTGGAGAGAGGTACAGGTTGTTCTGTCGGGCCACGAAGTACCAGGAGAAGGAGAGCACAAGATTATGGAGTACATTCGACTGTCGCGTGCACAGCCGGACTACAACCCGAATATCCGACACTGTTTATATGGTCTCGATGCTGACCTTATTATGCTTGGCCTTCTCAGTCACGATCCACATTTCTGCCTTCTTCGCGAGGAGGTGAAGTTTGGCCCAGCGGCAAAGAAGAAGCATGGCACGTGCGTCTTTTCTCCTCTGTGGGATGCGGTTCAGTGAGATGATATCCCCGTCGCAGCTTGGAGTCGCAAACCTTCTACTTACTTCATCTTTCTTTAATGCGCGAATACCTCAATCTCGAATTCCGTGATGTGGCGCCTGTGCTACCGTTCGACTATAATTTAGAACGCATTATAGACGACTTCGTTCTTCTGGCTGTGTTCGTCGGCAATGACTTCCTTCCCAACCTTCCGGACCTACATATCCATGAGAATGCCTTGGAACGATTGTTTGAAGTTTACAAGAACGTCCTCCCATCACTTGGTGAGACGTTGCAGAACATGTCGACGACCTTTCTAACTGTCTTACATAGACGGTTATTTGAACGAGAGTGGTACGATCAGTATGAAGCGCTTGCAGCGCATAATGGATGAGATGACACTTTGGGAGCGAGAAGTGTTCGAAAAGGAGTATGCTGATTTGAATTGGTTCAAAAGCAAGCAAAGTAAACATGTCAAGAACATGGAAGCAGCGAAAAAGCGGTCGCAGCTTGGTTCGTATTCTTACAACCTTTTCTCTGTTTTTCGTTTAACTCGCTCGAACCACCCTAGTGCTAACGATGGCCCAGCGGGATATATTTAATGCAGTGAAGGCGTTCATCCTCAATAACCGAGAGAAGCGTTCTGCTACTCCGTTAGCTATGCTTAACACGGTCCCCGCGCGAGACCGCAAATTCATTACCACGCTCGGTGAAGATCTCCACCTCTCGGTGTCTTGGGATGAATATGACGAGGATGATCAAAATCTTATCACCTTGCGACTACCGGGCGGATCGCAGCAAGTGCCATCTGACCTCGAAAATGGGGAGGCCGCCGTTGAAGAAGAGGGTGGCGAAGGAGGAGAATGGGAAGATGTTCCTGACCAGGAGGATGATGATGAGGAGGCTCGTTGCGCTATCGACCGAGTGCTAAAGAAGTACGAGAAAGCCAAGGTCATGGATGATGACGAAGGCGGAGGGTTTGACGCCCGTTATGAAGAATCAATAAAGGAGAAAATGGCAGAGTGGAAGCGGAATTACTACAAGGTGTGTGGTGCAAGATATGTGCATATGTTTCTTGTCATAATGAAAGGATCCAGGAGAAACTCATGTTATATGATAACCCTGACGAGATGCAAACACTGGTATATCGGTATGTGGAGGGTCTTCAATGGGTGATGCACTATTACTACGGTGGAGTCGCGTCGTGGGGTTGGTTCTACAACTACCATTATGCGCCTCGAATTTCTGGTGAACCGTCCTTGTACTTCTTTTCCTTATCGTTTCTGATGTATCTCCCGATGTAGATCTACAGGGCCTGGAGCACATGACATTCAATTTCGACCTTGGCCGCCCTTTCCGACCATTTGAACAGTTGATGGGAGTCCTTCCAGCTGCCAGCAGGGACCTCATTCCTCAGGCGTACCGGGTTGGTTTTGCGTTATCTTTGCACGTGCACATGAGCTCATGTTATGCATAAGGACCTCATGTATGATCCAAATTCACCCATATTGAACTTCTACCCTGTGGAGTTCCAGCAGGATCTCAACGGGAAGAAGCAAGAATGGGAAGCAATCGTCAAGATCCCATTCATTGATGAAAAGCGTTTACTCAAAGCGATGTCATGTACTACTTTCATATTCTTTACTATTACTGGAGCTTACAGTCTTTTAGCTTGTGAGCATCGATTGACCGATGAAGAGCGTCGCAGAAACCAGTTTGGGACAAGCACAATGTTCGTTTTCAAACCAGGCGAGCCTACAGTCTACCCGTCATCGCTTCCCCATTTCTTCCCTCCGATATATCGCTGTACTTGCGCCATGGAACCATTTGACCTTCCTACTCTGGATGGCTTGCATTTTGTCCCAGGTCTCCGTGATGGTGTTGTCCTTGGAGCAGAAGCTGTAGCGGGTTTCCCATCCCTCGAGACATTACCGCACACCGGGCAGCTCGGCTACCACCAGGTGAATGTTCACGGAGCAGATACTCGCAACAAGTCGATTGTAATACACATCGAGAATCCGCACGAGGACCGCAAAGTTGAAGATATTGCGAAAGAGATGGTCGGTAAACGGACATTCATAGGGTGGCCCTTCCTACGGGAAGGCCTTGTTGTCGCCGTGTCGGACTCGCTGTCCAAGTTCGAGCTAATCGAGGTAGTACCGGGCAGTCCTCCACGGATGGTTGGGAACCAGCATGCGCAGCAGGCTCTGGGTCACTGGAAGACTAAGGCCAATCGAATCGAACATTTGTATTCAAAGAAATATGGTGTCATTACAGGGGATGTTTCTGTCCTGGTGCATGTCAGACCTTTGAAAGGTATATTCTTTTTCCATCAGGCGATCGCCTCTCTTTACCATGACTTTCCAGGTTTGAAGCGCCTTGAAACCGGTGCCTTTAAGAAGGAATACGAAGGGCCGGAGAACGAAATCGAGCAGGCGGTTCAAATGGTGATATCGCAGGTAGCCTCAGAGGACCCACGGTTCCTGGAAAAAGACCCAGTGCCGCTGGCAGAAGAATTTCCTGAAGGATGCAAAATCTTCTTTTTGGGTGAACATGCTTATGGTGTTGCTGCTCAAGTGACAAATACGACAGAGACCACGCTGTCCGTGACTTTGGCGGTGCGTATTGACAATGGCGTTTGCGTGGTTTAAATTCTCATAGACAGCAGTTCTTCCCGTCGGACAAGCAAGAGAACAACAAATTCAAAGCCATTGTGGAGAACCGTGCCTCCCATCACTATTATCCATCCTACAAAGCGGCAAGTATGCTCAATATTTCCGGCAGAGCACTTGCCAAGGTCACCTCGAGCTTCATGGTCTTGACTTCGGATTCCTCGAAGCACAACTTGGGATTGAGTCTCAAATTCGAGGCCAAAAGCTTGAAGGTCATCGACTACTCTCGCAAGAATAACCGCCACTGGGAGTTTAGCGAGAAAGCCATTGACCTCATCAAGGAATACAAGGTATGTGTTCCTGTAGAAAGGCTTCGAGCAATGTCTAATATCACGAAGGTTAGATTCCCAGAGGTATTCCAGATTCTGGACGACGATGGGGATGGTCAGTGCGATGCTATCCGAAACTACAATCGTACTAAAACTGATACAGACATGGCACAAGCATATGATATCTTCGACGGGAAGGCTGATGAACGCGTAAGGGAGGTTAAGGCATGGCTTAAGTCCAAGGGAGTCCGCGACTTTGAACCAGTTTCACTATTCTCCGACCAACTTACCAAGGAAACCGTTAGCGACATAGAGGCACTCGCCGATGACATCAATAAAAACCGTTTATCCTCCGGAATCAAGAAAGCCATTGTCAAGGGAATTCCGCGACACGCGGTTCTCAAACCTTCTCATGCCATCTACCGCTTGCAAAACCAGCACTTCATGCTCGGTGACAGGGTTACCATGGTCCAAGACTCCGGGGGTGTACCACTGGCTGCCAAGGGTGTCGTGATCGGAATCAATGCGAAAACGATGGACGTCGCTTGGGATATTCCGTTTATGTCGGGGGTGACACTGGGTGACAGGTATGTTTTTGTTTGGTGATTGGAACGCTTCGATAGATTTGAGACGTCTCAGATGCTCCCAGTACCGCGGATCTACGGTTCCATTCACTTCCTGCTTGAATTTGACTAATCCTCAATTTGTCGCCTCTACGCACCCAAAGTCGGGCCCGCCACCCCGACCCTCGGTGCCATTCCGGCCCCGCCCAGGTCCATATCCAACTATTCGGCCTCAACCAGATCAGATCAGCGCTTCTGGTTTCCGACCCGCACCTCAAAGGTGAGTGCTCCTGGATGCACCCACTTTGTCTCTAAATCTCAAAAATAGACAATCATGCGTCATGATCATGACGAATCCCAACAGAGGTCGGAATGCACTAGTAGATGGCCGTGGTCAGCCCTATAGCCATCGTACTGCCCATGATCATCGTGGACCACACGGGACTCATTCAAACAGCAATGGATACCAATGGCCGTCCCACGGCCACCGGCCTCCATCCGCACACTCTCCCCCGTCTGCGGGACCTGTGCCTGGTCATGTATCCAAGCACCCCGTGGACAAACCAGCTTTTCCAAACCAACCCCTTGGTCATCTTCCCATGCGTGGTACGTCCCATGGACGTGGCTTCGCTCACCTTTATTCACCAAGGGGGTATTTTGGTGCTCGAGGGAGGGGTTCAGCACTACCAATTGACCGGGGACATAGTCGAGGCACGTTCAGAGGTCGTGGTCGCGGAGCATATGCCACTCCACTTGAGTCGTCAATGTAAAGTATTCTGTGAGACATTTCTCGTTTGTATGTCAGTATGTGATTTGTAGCTGCAATAGGGGAGGGGGGCATCTCGAAGTTTACTATCTTGTGGAACACCTGTCATTGACGTTTTTGCTGCGCCTGTTTGACTGCCCAGGTGTTACGGGCCGAGTATGTAATAACACGACCTCTGTTGGGCGGTATGCCCGATCTGATAGAGCCGTGACATTGACACCTTGATACACAGTCGGACCCCTCATAGGAATGACTATCTTTCTCTATGAAGAGAGTCTGGCTTAGCGAACATAACATGTCAGTCTAATGTGACAAGTCCAATAATGATATGTGTGATCTGAATGTGTTTCAATGTGTCCAAAATGTGTCTGACAGAAAACATAGCAGGTTGCAGTCTAATGTATCAAGCCCAAAAACATAATAATGCGAGAGCATTCAATGAAAGCACTCCAATGCAATTTGAGTGGATGTGACAGCATCCTCCACCCAGAAGCTGTTCTTGTATCCACGAGGTTTCTTAGCAGTGCTGCCTTTTTTTCTTGGGTTTGGAAAGGGCCAAGAGGGTGGTTTTTATGCTGTCAGTATAGCTAACCATGGAATGGTACATCCATCACTGCTGTTCTCTTTGCTTCTTTTCCTGATAAAACAATCCAAGCTGTTTTACAGCCTGGCCAAATGTACCACAAACCACAACACTATTCTGTATCCAAAGGGATAGTTTGCTCTGGATGTTTTTTGAGGTGTAGCGATGATCAATAAGAACAAGAGAGGCCCAATCTGAACAATGGCGAATGGCTCTTCCTAAAAGGCAATTTCTATCAATACCAGCTTGCAGGTGCACAAGTGGGGACAAACCAATGGTTTGATTGACTGCATTCATACACATGTTTTCATACAACTCAAAACCTGCATCTCTCCTTCCCGGTGGCCTCTTGTTGCCTATATTTTCCTGCATTTGGTTTGCATAATGCATTTGTTCTTGTAGTTCGGGTGAATTCTTATTCGCAAACGGAAGGCCAATGACCACAACCGCTCGAGCAAGGTCATCCGAAAAATTCAGACCCTCCGAAAGCTTGGCACCCACAACTGCAAATAGAACAGCCCCTTGTTTTTTGTTGGAGGTCTGGACAGACTATAATAACAGTGAGTTGCAAACTTCTTAGTCCACGGAAGCAGCCCAGACCCACACTACGCTGTATTGCTTCAGCATAGTCTCTAAGTGTCGACTCGACTGTATTGCTCTCCATTGGTTCCCAAAACACCTGCGGCTAATCAGATACAATATACAACTTTTCACGGCAGACGGTACCTACTTTCTTTTTCATCCCAACCTTTTCCAATAGGTGAGCAGCTCCCCAGACTTTTCGTGCCGTATCCAACGAGGTATACGACGGAAAGAATACAATCATCCCTCGAGGAACCACGCTACAGAGATTGAGAATAATTTGTCCCAACTCCTTTAGTGCTTGAACGTCGCTCTGTTGTGCATGCTTAAACTCCAGATGCAACCCAGAGGGACCCTTGGTCATTATCAACGTCTGAATGTTCGACCGAGGAACAACGTGACCACAGGTAAAAGTAGTCATTCTCTCCGATGTTAAAGAAGGAAATAAGCGGAGAACGACATCCGACATCTTGCCCAGAGGATGAGTATGACAACCACGGTACTCACAGCGAACTTACTGGAGACATCGTACCCCCTGCAAGAATGACGGACCGTGCTGAGTCAACAACTTCCTGGAAGGTTGTTGATGGATTGAGGAGAAGGTATTTCATCTCGATTTCGAGTTTCTCGTTGTTATCCATTCTCGAGAATATGATGCGACCATCTATAGCACTCAATGAATACGCGATCCCGAATCATTTATGTATCGGATCACCTTCTCTTGCACCGGTAAGACCCAGCATGAATCCCTCTACCAATTGAAGTGGCAGGCGTGTCTTTGACGCGAAGTCTGATACAGTTGATTTTCAAATGAGATCAAACGCAAGGTCAGACGGCCACGCCTACCTTGTTGTCCGTCCACCAATGCCACCTCGGCATATCCTGAAATTTTCCGGGCAATCTGGAACACAATCATAACACGATCAGGAACATGGATGAAGTACAAGTACCCTGCTCTTCTTGAGGTAGGCCCCGACCTCCAGCAAGTTAATTCCGTCGACCTTCTGGCCCAGTCTTTGCACGTAATCAGGTATGCTCATTACTTCCGATCCCCTCTCCTTTTGGCCCTGTTGTCTTGTTCTCCAGTCTTCTGCCACTTTTGACATCGCATCGAGATAAGAGATGAGCCGCCTGAGTTGAAGGCCGTGTACCACACTGAGGCGAGTACGGAATTTGTGGTAATAGGCTTCTACCTGCCGTAACGATGCGGACAAGATGGTTGATGTCATCCTGACACTTGACAAGGAAAGTAACGTGGGTATCAGATCTGCGCCGAAGTCAACTACTTCAATCAGCGTATAGGCCACATAGGGACGTACTGTGAGCCTCGTCGATAATCACTATTTGGTTGGTCAAGTCGATACCAAGCGCCTCTCGAGCCGACTTTTGGAGGAGCAAATTATAAGGCAACGTGACAAACTAGACAGATGTAATCAACATAAGTTCTAAAAACACGATGCTTGTGTTACCTCGGCCTGTGGAATTGCTTTGCGGGAACCATAGTAAGGACAGGTATCGGCATTTTGACCCGCGATTGCCAGATCTTCGATGTCTTTCGGAGAAGCCTACCCCAAGTTGATCAGGTAAATGTCGTATAGCCATATGCCACCCACCAATATCTGATCCCGAAAGTCCAGCATCCTAATGCCCTCCTCAGGCGAAGGCAAATAAGGACATCGTTTTCCAACCTTGCCTGCAAAACACATCTCCGCAAGTATCACCGACAAGTTCCGGGAAGCTCACCTTCCTGTAGTTCACGGCACTTCTCATCCAGGTCTCCACGTTTCGATCGAATGTCCTGGTTTATGCACAGCTGCTTGCGGGAACCTAATGACACTGTTCGCCATTGCCGCTGCTCCGGTGCTAGCCCATCTCCCTCCTCCAGGAAATCTTCGTGCTTCCTGCGACGAAGTGTCGCGGGCCCATCTGGACGACTCACTGAAGCCAAGGTACGGTATTGTATGGGAAGGAACTTCAGTTTCCGCAACTCCGGGAGGACTTGTGTGAGCTGGGAGTGCGTCCGTGATGCGTAGTAGACCTTTGTGCACATCGGTTCTTCGCCCTCAGACCAAGAATGCTGCCCGCAGCTTTTCTCCACCCTGGCTTTCATGATCGAGGGTGGCACATGACCATTGGACACGCAGACACTCACTTTGCCATCAATGCACGAACTGCCGGGGATATATTGTCTTGGTCGTCTGTCACATCAGGATCATCGGGAAGAAATGAATCTTCGATGTCCCCCACGTCACAAGATACAGTGGCAGCCAGGCGCTGTCCCCATATTGTGAGTTAACCCCGGATGACTGAAAGAGACTGGTACACACCTGGCGTTTCGCCACGCGTGCGCGTCCCATCGCCCATAGTTTTTCCTCGGCCTTCCTTGCACGCATCAATCTTTCCTCGTACTCGTGATCTTGAGCTTCGAGTTTCCTCTGGTGTATCTGCATGGCCTGTGTGGCCACCCATGCTGGTTCTGTGACGCCGCATCACCAAAAGCAGCGCACCACGATCAGCCAGGTAGCGTTTAGTTCACTTGGCGCAGGATGGCACATGCACATGAAAAAGGCCACCTCACCGTCACTGCGACCAGAAGCGTCCTGCGGCGATATCTTGCCTTTTCGTGCACGCTGCTGTTCATCTGCCAACCACGTCAAACTGGCACACAGTAGACTGAGCGTTTTTCCCTGGTGCGAGATGAATCACAGAAAAAGCCTTGCGCAGCACCCTCGCTCACCGTTCCTGTTGGACTCTCCACGATGGAGACATGCTTTTGCTCAATGGACGAATACACGTGTCTCATGAGGTCCGTCTGTATCGAGTAGGGTGGATCGTACGGGAAGACAGGAAACCGATCTGGGGTAGGCAGGACGAGGCTGTCGTGTGCTGCCATGTTGGCCGTGGTCACAAAGAAAGCCGCAACGCGTATTTTGATTGCGGAACTGCCACTCGGCTAGATAACGCGTTGACAGCACATCAGACCAAGCAAGCAGACGGGACGCTCGTACATTGTCCCCACGAGGAAAGTACTATCATCGTGCGAGTGTAAAGAAACAGCTATTTCAGAGAGAGAGAGTATGCTAAACGTGTCGACGACACAACGAGAAATATATCAAGTGGTAATAGAAAATAGGTACAGCGGAGACAGTCGTAAAGTGGCCATCTTCGTTCGCAAACAGCTTACAGTCGAGGTGCAATAGTGTTTAAACACTACACCACCGTGCACCCTGGTTGCCCGCCCGGGATCCAACCGAGGACAACCGGAGTATCCCCACCGCATCGCATCATATCAGGCTTTGCGATACGTCTCCAACCAATTGGCGGCTGCGTTGTATTCGTTTTTAACGCGAGAGAGTAAGGGCTTGATCTTCGCCAGCGCATCCTCCGCAGACAGCTTTGCTTCCTTGGAGGTGGGATCCGTCTGATTACCTAGATGCTGTATCTCCTCGCAGGTGTGCTCAACCTGGGCGACACCAATAGAGGCCGACGAGCCCTTGAGGAAATGCCCCAATGAAGAGAGTTCCTTCAGATCCTTCTTAGCGCTGTCGAGGTGACCGGTAAGGCTAGACGGTTTGCATTACAACAGCCAAAGAACGCACAAAGACTCGTCCATTTTCGTGAAGGTCGCCTTGGCTTGTGTGAAGTACTCCTGCACCATGCTGGACAAGAAGCTATGGTCGTCCTCATCCAGCTCCAATATCTGGCCGAATGCATTCATGTTGATAATGGGCTAGGGGAGAAAGAAAGATCAGAGTCTGTTCGACATGACAGAGTTTCGGGTGGCAAGGTCGGTTGCACGAAGCTACTTGCCTTGTCCGCCACGGGCTCTGATGATGGTGGGGTCGCCAATGGCTTTGGGCTCACAGAGCTCTTCTCGTCTGCGGGACGAGATCTGGCATCAAGCTTCTTCGGGGGCGGGACCTTGTTGGACGGCGAAGGGGGAGGACGCTTGGAAATGTCGTCATGATGGCTGCAAGGAGCCGGACGTGTGCGCATTGCTGTCGGCTCGGCCAGACGGGAGGACATGGAATGAGAGTCGTTCGCAGGGGGAGTCAATACGAATGGCCAGAATATAGTTAACACGGGTCGGAGCAGGACGTCAGACGCCAACAGCCAGCCAGATATGATGGGATGACCCAAATCACAGATATTATATATTTGTCTACATCGGACAACACCGTGGCTGCCCTGCGTCCGATTTTGCAAATACCTGCACCGTATACTCCCCAAGTCAATCTTTTTATCTACCCTGCTTGCCAATGCTGCGCTCGCGCTACACGACACCCTTCGATCGCAGACCTGCGATGTCCTCCATGGTATACCCTAGTTCCTGCAACACCTAACGATCACGCCCTTCAGCTTCCTGGAGTCGAAAGTGGGGCCCCTGACATACCGTGCTCGTGTGTTGGGAGAGCCAAGGAGGTGGCCTCCGTACCGGCATCCGCCTGCCATTATATGTCACAGGCGGAGCAACCATCCACACCTTTCCTGCACGTGGGTGCTGGTTTCACGACTCACTCAGAACAGCACACGTTGCGCGCAGGGAAGACGTACATCGACCTCCACCGTGCAAGACCGAGCAACTGCCTGGGGATGGGCGAATGTCTGATCGATGTTGTTGATCGGTCCAAATGGCACTCTGCGCACACGTCCTCGTCATCCATTCCGATATCTCAAACGTAACGAAAGACGAACCCAACTCCAGTAAATCGGTCTATCCAGTGGCTCCTATCGTGTCGTTTGAGCGCTGTGGAAATGATATCGATCAGCTCACTGCGATTCGCTACCCGTGCCGTATTCGTCGAGAAACGTGGGTCGTCGGCAAGCTCAGGCTTCTGCAATATAGTGCCAACGAGAAGCTTGAACTGCAGCTCAACACATCAACGGCCATTCACTTGGCATTAGTGCGGTAATAAAATGTACCTGCTTGTCGTTGCCTGCACCAATCATCAGAAAGCCATCTTTGCACGGGAAAACTTGATATGGTACTATTGAGGGATGTGCAGTGCCATGGCGAGAGGCTTCATTTCCGGCTATGAGGTAATTGGACGCAATGTTGGCGAGTCCAGCCAGCTGGACAACTATCAGTATTTATTAACTATGTGAAGAAGATCCGGAGGGGGTGCATAAATAAGACCAACCTGGGTTTCAAATAGATTACAATCTACCCATACGCCATGTCCGGTTTGGCTCACGGAGCGCAGGGCGGCCATAATGGCACCGTGGGCGTAGAGCCCTGTCATAATGTCTGTGACCGCAACGCCCACTTTGCACGGTAGACCATCAGATTCGCCGGTGCTGCGAGGGATGTGATCGAATGACACGCGAGGACACGGAACAGCATACTAACATGTGCATCAGACCAGCCTCAGCCTCAATTACGACGTCGTAGCCTGGGGCCTGTCGATAAGGCCCGGTCTGCCCGTAACCTGCGGGGACCAGTAAGATGAGGGTGAAGGCGGAGAGAAAGAGCATCGCACCAGTGATCGACGCATACACAAGGCGCGGGTTGATCCTTTTGCAGTCCTCCCAGCCCAAACCCATGGAAGCGAGCTTGCCGGGGACGAAGTTTTCTACGAGTACATGGGAGGACTGTACAAGCCTGTGCAGGATTTCGAGTCCTTCCTGGTGCTTGAAATTGACGGTCACGGATCTTTTGTTCCTGTTCACGGCCAAGAAGTAGGCAGATTCGGGCGGGAGATGGGATGCTTCTTCGGGGGCATCC
>Ga0307511_10001853_pt1 | contig 22222 bp, 10 predicted proteins | sample 13_EM_MG_FD_200266 | JGI IMG/M metagenome (GOLD analysis project Ga0307511, IMG submission 200266) | Populus trichocarpa ectomycorrhiza microbial communities from riparian zone in the Pacific Northwest, United States - 13_EM | ecosystem: Host-associated > Plants > Roots > Unclassified | place... | reverse complement strand
GCCTGCTGCTGTTAATGAAGCGGAAGTCGTGAGCTGTTGATGATGGGAAAGAAAGAAGATCGTTGTCGGCTTGCCGCTGTTGATGAAGATTGAAGAGGAAGCCGTGAGCTGTTGATGATGGGAAAGAAAGGAGATCGTCGCCGCCTCGCCGATGTTGATGAAAAGGAAGCCGTGACCGTGAGCACTGGTGACTGGAGTGAAGACTGGACTGATGACTGGAGTGAAGACCAGACCGATGACTGGGTCACTGAAGTGAAGACTGGACTGATCGTCGCCACTTTTGTGGTAGCCGGTTGGTTAATAGAGAAGGAGATTAGGGATTTGTATTCAATGAAAAGGAAGAAACACCCAAAATGCGATCTAGCGCGATGACTGGAGTGAAGATTTGGAGTGACTGTGCATTTAGCCAACCAATAGGCGCCGGACAGCTGGAGCATGGGAGAAACATTTACTTCAGTTTATGCGTATTGGTGAAATCGTTCAATCGGTCCTGAAATCGTGATTTTATGCGATTTCACCTGATTTTAACGATTCAACCCGATTTCACCCATTTTTTATTTTTCCAAACGATTCAACACGCAAAGCATGTTCGATTTTAACAACCTTGGTACTGAGCATAAAACTAATAAATAACGAAGATTCGGCGAGGCAGTTGTTTCTTTGATGGTCAAGATTTTGTTCATTGTATAAAGAAGATGATTTGTCAAAGTCAAGACTTTTTAGCTGAGGTTTAGACGAAAGAATTTCAGTTACATTTGGTGGTAATGACTTGGACAGAAGGTGTACAATAATAGCTGTAATGAGCTCGAGCTTCCAACTCAACTAATCGTTACCTTGATAAAAATGGAGATGAATAACCTTCAAAAGCTTGTTTCAACATTTTAAAGCACCGAAGTCTTCAACAAATAACAGTGCTGTTGCTCGCACGCCAGGAGACTCCTTGCTCAACAGTGAAAGGGGGGAGAAGCTAAGCCTGAAGATCCCTTGCTTCCAAATTGTATGCTTGCTCATCTCTCCATGACGTCAATTACATGTTTTTTCCATATTGTATCCCATCCTCCCTCTCTTTCCTGGCTGCCAGAAGCTAATTTTACAGCAGCATTAAAGGAGGCCTATTAAGTGGGATTTCCAAGCCCAAAATGGTATGAAATCTCAGGAGGGTAAGATGACTGTAATACAAAATCACCAGTAATCTCTGCAAGAACACAAGCCATCCTCAAACCTGTGAAATCTATTTGCATCTCTCACCACAAATACTACTCTCAAGATCTTCGATAAACCCTTTATGAACTCATGACAATCCCCACAAACTCTCAAGTTTTTGAATACACGAATCACCTTTCTCCCCTCTTCTAAACCCCCACAAACCAATGCCAACCCTATTGCCAACTTCTCACTGTGAACTCTCAAGTTATCCATCTTTGACTCTTCTTCCACATCGTGTAATGCATATTTAACCCCGTAAACATAACCTAACTCTTCTTTCATCCTCCTCTCCATTTCTTTCAAGATTTCATGTATTTTCTCTGTGAGGGGATGCGTATCATCTCCGCCATAGAAAAAGTGTACCTCCTTGTCAATCTCTACCCAACTACGTCCTGCCTCTTTCTTTAACTTCTTTGACTTCACCAATTCTCTTATTCTCTCACATTCTTTCCAATAGCCTGCATCAGCATAAATGTTGGACATCATCACATAATTAACAGGATTTTCACTGTCTAACCTCAAAAGAATGCCACCTACTTCTTTCCCCAATTCCAAGTCTCCATGTACTCTGCAAGCACTCAGCAATGTCTGCCATATCCCTACATTTGCCTCTAGAGGCATGCTGTCGACGAGGTTCTTAGCTTCTTTTAAGCGCCCAGCTCGGCCAAGGAGATCAACCATGCATGCATAATGCTCTACTCTAGCTTTGATCCCATGGTAGCTGCATAACCTTGAGAAGTATTCTTGACCTTTCTCTACTAGTCCTGAATGGCTACAGCCTAAGAGCACTGCCAAGTAAGTCACATCATCAGGCTCAGTACTATCTAATTGCATTTCATCAAAGAGACGAATTGCCTCTTTGCCGAGACCATGCTTTCCATAGCCAGTGATCATAACTGTCCAAGAAATCACATTTCTAGCAGGCATTTCACTGAAAAGTCTCTCTGCCTCATTTATCATTCCACACTTCAGATACATATCCAAAATTGAGTTGCATACTGAGATGTCTACACCAGAGGGGACTTTAATTGCAAATGCATGCATTTGCTTGCCTTGCTGAACAAGTGCAAAATCAGCGAACACGCCCATCATACTTGACAGAATAAACCCATCAACTTGAATGCTGCTCTCTCTAAGCTGCCTAAACAAGTCCATGGACTCTGCTAAGTTTCCTTCTTGAGCGTAACCAAGAATAAGTGCCGTCCATGATATTACATGTTTCTCTTCAATATGACTAAACACTCTTCTCGCCATGAACAACTTCCCACATTTCACATATAAATCAATGAGAGCACCAGCAACAGCAGTATTAACAGAATACAAGAAACCACCAGTAATCAAGAAAGCATGAATTTGGTTTCCTTCTTTGATTGCACCAAGATCACTGCAAGCTTTCAACGTGCTTGTAAACGTGAATTCATCGAGGAATCCCCCAACTTCTTGCATTTTTTGAAACAAAACTAGAGCTTTCTCACAGAATCCTGCAACTGTATATCCTGCTATCATAGCATTCCAACTTATAAGGTTCCTTACAGGCATAACTTCAAACATACAGGCAGCTTCATTGATTCTTCCACATTTTGAGTACATGTCAATGATAGAATTCCCTACCACATTCACCATATCAAATCCAGTTTTCACACAAATATCATGAATTTGTCTCCCAATATCTAGGCCATTCAACAAACCACAGGCTTTAAGATTCGTTGAAAAGGTGAAATCATTCGGTTTCACACCCGATAAGCCCATTTTGGAGAATAGTAATAATGACTCTAGCGGGTTCCCATTTTGTATGTGCCCGCACATAAGGGCCGTCCAAGAAACCACATTTCTTTTGAGCATTCTATCAAACACATCACAAGCAACACCTAGTCTACCGCATTTTCCATACATAACTATTAGATCATTGCTTAACATCAAGTCAAAACCAAACCCCATTTTCACTAAAGCTCCATGTACTTGCATTCCTTGATCAAGTAACAAACTTTTTGAACAAAACCGCAAAAAGTTTGCAAATTTCTGCCTCTCATTTAACACTGAAAACAACCCCCTATTCATTGATTACCAAGAATACCGAAAGCAATGGCAACAAGAATTGGTGGCTTGAAAATCAGAGAACTTGAGAATTTATTTGTGCACATTTTGCAGAACTGAAAAGACATTGTAGAGTTGAAGAGTATCCATGCTCACGTTATCAAGTACTAACTTTCACAAAGCAACTTCTTGGTGACAAAAATGGTAGATGTGTGTGATAAAAGTGAGGATCTTGGTTACGCAACCTTGCTGTTTAAGCAAGTGAAGGAATCAAATGAGTATTTATACAAAGCAATGATAAGAGCCTACGCACACAATGAAGTGTACAGGGGAGATACTAAAACTAAGGCTGTCCATCGTACTTTTAATTTTTTTTATTTAAAATTAATATTTTTTATTGTTTTAATATGTTTATATTAAAAAATATTTTAATATATTTTTAAATAAAAAACAATTTACGTTTCTGCACCCACAAAATGAAGACCATTTGTTATGATCCAGTTCAGGGCTTGTTTGTTATAATCAGGGTAAGCAAGCCCATGCCCATTTATGCAAGTTTGATTCAATTCCTTATAGGAGTCTACAGTATCTTGGACAGCAACGATATCCGGGGTACTCGTGCTCAAATGCAAATTGTGGGTATTGAGCCTGATAACATTAGCATTATTTCTGCTTCGCCGGCGAGTGGGCAGCCAGAAGCTCTTGAAGTTGAACGGGATACACATGTATTGTGATAGAAATGGGTTGTTCAGGAAGACTTCTCTGTGTAATGCTCATATTGAAATGTACGCAAAATGTGGCTGCATTGGTCAAGCTTGCCAATCTAACGTGGTTTGGAAGAAAACAATTTGGCAAATTATCACCGATCAATTTTATTTATTTTTTTAATAAATAGCACAGTTTGATAAGAATCATGGAAAGTGCACATTTTAAATAAATTATTAAAATAAACCGACACAAATTTTAAATATAAGAGGAAAAAATTAAAACAAATATAGAAAATATCACCACCAATACCAACAGTAGCTGAAGTGGACTGTATGCGCGGCCCAGAGCATCTCTTCTCTTCTCTTCTCGGTGAAATTTATGCTTAAGATATCGCACTTCTCCGAGTGCAATTTTTAAGAAAATCACAGCTAAACTATGCTATTTTCTATATAAAAAAAATTGTCTTTGACAAATTTTATTTTTAAAGTGTGCTGTTTCCAAAAAAATTCGCAAATCAGGGGAAAGCTCGCGCAGCAATCATAAACACTTTAAAAAATAACATTACAACACTCTCACGCAGGCATATGCATGAATCACCAAGCTACCTTCAAAGCTTCACTTGCTTGTTCAGTCCAATCAGTTCCACCAGTTGAAGGGATCTTGTTCTCTGCTTCTACAGCCCCTTTAAAAGCTCTTTGATTATTGAAGAGAACAAGCGTTACATTGGTTAGCAGAACTAGATAAAGAGGCCTGAAATTAATAATGCTACTTATCAAGTTGCTGCCCAGCAGAGGAAATCCTAGATGCGATAAGACAGCCGAAAGGGCCACAACTACAGAACAACGAAGACGGGATTTCTCTGATGCTGCAATGGCAGAGGTTATTTGATTTGGAGTCACAGAACTACTTATCCATCGTTGTTGTTTTAAGTTTTGCTCTGTTCCTGAAGTAGACCTAGATGGTTTGGCCAAAGATGATTCTACTTTACTGCTTGTTTCCGCAGAAGAAGCTATTGATGCTTCCGCATCTGTGTCAAATTCGCGTGAAGATGGTTTAACAGTGCTCCCACCATGTCCAGCAGCAATGGTGGTCGGCTCATGATCATCTTTTCCATCAGCAGAATATGCTAGATTGCCTCAAATACCTCCACCCCTCAGAAACGAAAATGCTATAAAAAGCATGCAAGCCATAGATTGCCTCCCTCAACAAACGAAAATGCCATAAAAAACATCCAAGCCATAGATCGCCTCGAATACCTCCACCCCTCAACAAACGGAAATGCTAACAAAAACATGCAAGCCATGCTAACTTTACATGGTAAAGACATTTTCTTTGAGCCACGCCACCTCTCCTCTTTCAGAAGAGGAAAGATGCCCAATGACTTGTTTGGGCCGCTCAGAAATTGGGCTGCGTCATTATCAGCCTATAATGAAAACATAAAAAACAAACACAGCCTTTCAGTTCTTGTAGGCTCTCAAAACTCCTATAAACTAACATGAGAAGGAGAGAGAGTAGGGGTACCGTACCGGTGATTTTATTGGAGAGATGAAGAGGTGGGTCCTGGGAATTCAACGGTTGAGATGGATAACCGGGTGGGAGGGCATGGATCTGACAGGTGATGAGAGCTAGTCGGTCAGATCCTCTATCAACGTTCTTTCTCCTTCTTGATTCTCCAGCAGTGGATGCCATTCTTCGCGCTTTTTCGGTAATAATGCTTGCCTTTATTTTATTTTCATTTTTTTAATTGAATTGGGTCGAATCAAGTAAACTTTTCTTGTATTGGGCCTGCGAACTTAAGCTTTCGTGCTATGAAAATCTTGTGATTTTTGATTTAAAAATCTAAAAAGAAAATTGTTAATCTCCATAAATCTGACTTGATGGGTTGGTATACGAAATTATTTTTTAAAAAATTATTTTTATATAATCTAGATATTTTTTTTATATTTAAACAATTTTTAATTTAAGTCATAAGCGACCAGGTCAACTAGTTAAAAGAAACTAAAAGGGATATAATATTTATTGTGTAATTTTTTACTTTAGTTATAGATTGAATTGTAATAGTAAAATGAAGATTTTGCTATTTTAAACATAACACAAATGGTTTTGGAAGAGGGGGGTATAACCGTATAATAGTTTTTTTGTCGTTATCTGCACAGTAAAATCATTGATATGCCCTTGGAAGGAAAAATAAATAAACATCGACGGTAGGGGCACCTTTGACTTTTTGCATTTTAGTTGCAACAATAAAATTACCACAATACCTTTGAGTCCTAATCGTCTTTGGCTTGTGTCAATGAGTATTCTTGTCTTTTTATTTAGTATTTTTTTTTTTTGTAGTTATCTAATTTCATTAGAGGTAATTTAGTTTATTGGATAAATAAAATATTATTTAATATGAAAAAAGCGGTTGTGCATGGCAATGACATGGACTCAAGTGGGTTCTCCTGCGGTTTTCAAACGGAGTGTACGACGACCAAACTCCAGCCTCCACAGGGCGTTTAATCCTCACAACGTCACCTATATTCCTGAGGAGCACGTGTGGCCAAAATATATTGGGTTTTATACTAGTGACCGTTTCTTTTTTTCCTTTTTTCTTTCCTTTTTTTTTCCCGATTTCAAAACCAACCCCTACATGTTTTTAGCAAACCTTTGATTTATTTTTATTTTAGTTCTGGTTTTTATTATTTTATTACTATTTTTATTATTTGTAGATTTTGAATTCTTTTCAATTAAATTTTCCTTATTTTTTTTCCCTTTCAGATTTGGTTCTCGTTATTTTGATTTTGATTTTTTTAATTACTATTTTAATTAAATTATTTTTTCAATTACATCCCAAAACATTTTATATCATTCTTTTAATTGGATAATTTTTTCAATTGCATCCCCATTATTTTATATCATTCTCTTAATTGATTTTTCTTTTCAATTGCATCCCTCAATATTTTAGTTCATTTTTTTTATATCATATTTGGTCTTTATTTTTTTATTGCTATTTGTTTTGTTTTTAATCCTTTCTTATCGAAACTTTCTTTTTCAATCTCACCTCTCAACATTTAATTGATCGAGATTTTGTTAACCTTTAAGGTCACGAGTTTGAAATATTGAGTCAAGTTGGTTTAAATCTTTTTTTTTCTTCAAGTACTTTCTTACAAATGATTTTTGCCGATACCATTCTTCTACGGGTTTATCACAATCTCATGTACTAGGCTATAAATTTCACGTGTTAACCTAACTTTGATCGTGATGATATTTTTTTAAATTTATTTATTGTTGTTGCTATCTAATTTTTTATAATACTTTCTATTTTTCTCACTTTTTTAGAGACACAACCATCTTCTGAACATTTTATTTGTTGAAAAAAAATTGGTGCAGCCCTAGATGTTATGCGACCACCAATCTAGTATATTCTATATAAGAATATTAACATGGAAATAGTCATGTTAATTGGAAAAATATCGATAAGAACTACATAAAAGTGATGTCGGTGTTGATTTATAGCTGGCTAATCCAGCATAAATACATGGCTTGACAATCTAATCTTCTTTCCCTTTATTTTTTTTTTTGGCTGCAATCATCTTGACGGATTGCAGAGAAGGGAAATAATATTAATATGCAAGTTGCTCTAAAAACGTCGAGCGAACCACTTCTCTGCCAGCAGAAATGTATCAGTATTATTTTTCTGGTGTGAGACTCTTGACAAATTTAAATTATCCATCGCCTGGTCAAATGGTTTTTATGCAAACAGCCTTCGGATTTCAACATCATTATACCGAAGGGCTGCATCGCTAAAAAAGATTTTAGAAATTAAAAAAACAGACCCAAATAAAGAATTATTATTACCATACCAATGAACTAGCGGTCTAGTGGTTAAGACACTGTTATATCCCTGCAAGAGTAAGAATACAAATTCGATTCCCAGAAAGTGTATTTATTGTGAGAGGCAGCCACGAACCCTGAACGAGACTAGTCTTATCTTTTAAAAGGATATAAGGATATAAAAGTAAGTAAAAAAAAAAAAAGAGAATTATGTTTTTTTTTTTTTCTCCGAAAACTCATCTGACTTGTTTTAAAGTAAAATCACAGAGTAATAAGCGTCCCCTGTCAACACAACATGAAAGCAATCTGTTCCGTGGATGGGAGAAAAAGGGAGACAGATGAGTACTGAAATGAGCTGGATGCTTTAACGTAGTGCAAAAGGCGTATAGTTTGAATTCTTTTCCTCTTTTTTTTTTTTTTTCGATTGAAGCTTTTTCTTTCTCGTGGCTATTAAACCCTTTTAACAGTATAATATGGCTTCCTTCTTCATGAAGGATTCTGGATTTTAAGATATTTTTTTGGGTTTTGTTAGTGCTCGGGAGTGTGGTGGTTTCTGTTTTTCTATGCGTTTCAAGAGTGGTTTTATTTTAAAAAAAATATTAAATTAATAATTTTTAAAATATTTTTATGTGATGATGTGAAAAAAATAATTTAAATATATATTTTTAAATAAAAAATACTTTTAAAAAATATTATGTAAACAGACTGCTTGTGCCACGCAACAAAGGTAATTCTCCTTTATTGTATAATTATATTAAATTTAGAGAGGTAATTAATTATGAAAAAAAAACTTCATTTTTCCCTTTGATATCAACTAATTTCCTCGGTAGGTATGAATTAAATTATTCAATGAGTTTCATCTTGGGTTGTTGAGCAGACATTGAGGAGGAGTTCATGAATCATAATTATTAATTTCTGGTAAAATAAAATCATGATTTTTTAAACTCATGCATCGAACCTTAAAATTAGCGTTTTAAAATATTTTAGATCTTAGCAAAGACGTTTACATTCCCAAAATAGATAAATACAAAATATAAACACGTTCAGGTCAACCGTTGGGGCTGGTGATGCTTCAAATTATTGTAAGTAAATTTTTGCACTCTTTAATTATTAGCCTGTAGGTGGGTTTAATGTAAATATAATAACCTTAGTATGAACACTTTATTGTTAGAAAAAAAACAGAAAAAATTATTAAATTTTACTGATTTTGACCTTAATATTATAAGGGGTAAAAAATTAAATTTTACTGATTTTGACCTTAAAATTTTAAATTATTCACAAAAAAGTTATTAATGTTTTTTTAAAGCTCAGCCCTACCGGTCCCCTCTCCCTCCTTGAAAAAATAAAATAAATTTGTATATTTAAAAAATTAAAAAAAAAACATATTTCTTTTATCTTCATCATCTACATGGAAAAAAAAATTACCACATCCTTATAAGCCCTCACTCAAGAATTGAACGCACTCCCCTTTATTTTGGGCTTCGTGGTCAAGTCACCTGTCGTATACAATAAAATCCTAGAAACCTCAAGGTGACTTCCCTTGCCTCCTCCTCTACCCAAAGAATATTCCAATGCAACTAAAAATAAAAATAAAAAAACCTTACAGAGGTACATGGGTTGCGCTAGAACACGAAAACTTTCGAACAAAGATCACCATCTTAGAAATTTAGCTCGCTCGAACAAGGTCTACACCAGCAGCTTCAGGTGCTTCTCTTCTTTTTCTCATGAAATTATAGCACTATCTCTTTTAGGCGTGTGTATGTAGAACTTGATTGTTTTCTTGTATCTTGTTCTTTATAATCTTGATTATTTACTGATGTTAGGATTCGCGTTTATTTTAATTCAGTGGGTGCTGTTGTTTTTGTTGATTCTATCCACTGAGGTGCATGGAAAGTCCATTTAAGTCGATGGCAATGAGCTCTGATCAAGACACTCGTATCCTTGCTTGTACGCATGATAGATTGAGTGGTCTTCCAGACCAAGTTATTTATCATATATTCTCCTTCCTTGGAGCTAATGATACTGCACGTCTTGGTTTAGTATCGAAAAGGTTTAAAAAACTGTGCTCCTCTAGCCCTTACTTGAATTTTGTTGCGGATTTTGATTCTGGTTCTGATCATAGCTGTTTAAGAACAAGGTATACTGATTTCTGCTCTTATGTCGATAAAGTTCTGCGATCGCGCGAAAAGACTGGAGAAGGGTTAATACGTTTGCTTGTTCATTGGTTTTGCAAGCAAAGAAGGTTTGATATTGGAGGGAGTGTTGTTAATTCATGGGTTACTGTTGCTACAAAGTGTGGTGTTGAGGAACTCGACATGCTAGTCCATGTAGATTCATTAAAAGGCTATTCTTTGCCGGATTGTGTTTATAAATGTGAATCTTTGAGGGCTTTGAAATTGAATTTGCAGATGGGAAGGTTCAGTTTTCAAATACTAGGGTTTGACTGGCTCAAGGACTTATGGCTAGATTCAGTAACAATAGGGGATAAATATTTTGGACAAAGAATTTCGGATCGGTGTAAATGTCTTAAAAGGTTAACTCTTGAGAATGTTGATGGTATCAGTGATCTCACTATGACAAGCTCATCTCTTGAAGAGCTGGAAATAAGTGATTGCAGATTTCCAAATAGTTTCTTTGATGGGAAATTTAACATATCTTGTTCATCTCTCAAGGTCTTGACAATATCCAGGTGCCAATTTAAAGCCTTGTGGCATGTTAACCTTAATTGTCAATCTCTGGAAAATCTGACAGTCCAGGACTCTGAGTTTGGCAGATTTTTTGTTTGTAAGATAGATTGTGAGTCTCTTGAAACTCTTGAAGTCTGTGGGTCTAATTTCCTTGAAGCATGCCAACTCCTGGTTGATTGTCCATCTCTTATCCATGCCATGATTAGCAGCTGCAGGTTTGCAAATGTTTGCTTTCTGAACATCAAAAGCTCTTCCCTTGGAGGTTTAACTCTATCCGAGTGCAAATTTAGCTCCCCGGAAATTGGGTCCCAATACTCCAAGCCAAAAAAAGAGATCAAAGTAGGTGCCGGTCCCTGCAGACGCATTATTATGAAGGCTGAAAACCTTGAGACATTGAATGTAAGCTCATCAGACGCTTATTCATATGAATTTCCTTTGTCGATTTCTGCTCCCAAACTCAAGGATTTATGGTGGACTGGAGATCCCGTAGATTTTAGTTATCTGAACCAGGGCATGGTGTCGCTATTGAACGCTAGAATTCATATTAAGCCTACTTGTCGGCATAGAAGTGAGGAATCTGATCGTCGGTGCAAGCATTCAAAGAGTTTAATTTATTGTGCTGCCAAGTTCCTTCAGTGTTTAAGTGAAGCCAGATTCTTGAGTATAAACACGTGGCCTATTGAGGTACTTCCTTATACTTTTTGTTCCTGTTCCTGTTTTTCCTCGCATAGCATTACCTTTTTTGTTTTCTTTTTTTCAGAGGACTGATGAGCATAGGCTTTTTTGATGTTGCAGATTTTCTTTATGCAGAATGATTCTCCGATAGTTTTCAAGAAGCTACAGAACTTGGTTCTACTAACCGATGGTTCATTTGCAGACCAAATCCCAACCATAGCCTCCTTCCTCAGGGGATTGCCTAATCTTAGGAGACTAATAATAAGATGTGAACAGATATCCCATGAACTTTCTGATCCAAATGCAAGTCTTACTCAGACCACTCTTAATCCATGTCTCTTTTCTCCATGTCAAAACACACATTTCAGCTGTTCATCTCTTTAACATGCTCTTTTTTGCTCTGTTTTTGCAGCTGATTAATTTGCTGGGCTTGAATTCAAGGAGCTTTAATCTGACAGGCGTCGGCCAGGATTTGAAAAACGTGAAGATAGAAGCTGTGCAGGGTCAGGCTCAGTCGTGTGTGCAGAATGCTGGGAAGAGAAGATAATTGCTTTTAGTTCAAGATTTTTTTATACAAGTAATACCAGTTGAGCTACGAGCAAATGGGCACCTTTTCTCTAATCTATTATTGAGTTTTGTATCAAACCACTGTATCTGTCCTTGATACATTGAATCATCTCTCTAATCCATCGTTTTAAGTTTGTTCTTTACAATTAGGCCCTATTCCGGGGTTCATTTTGAAGGTCAGCTTAACCTTTTGGCTATATAATGGAAGTAACTTTCAACCTTCAGCACTGTTAAAAAAGCAATGCTGTCTCTATTAGGAGGAGAATGAGTGCCGCATTCAAGTGATGTTCTGAACCCTGCTAATTATCAGAAAAAGGTTAGGGTTTTTGGGGGCCTGTCAAAAAAGTAAATTTGCCCACTATTCTAGGAGCTACACGGTGATTGTATCAATCTGAAAGCCCTAAAATTAGAGAAATCCCATGTTTCCAATTATCTTACTACCTTTTATTTTTCACAAGCCATTAGGAAGTTAATTATACATAAGATATCCTTGGATACTAGAGAGGGAACATCAAAGGATCGTATACAATCCCGGTTAAACAGAGAACCGATTGCATTTAAGCAGAGAAATTAACTTACATAGGTTACGAAATCTGCCATTGCCAACTTAGTGGTAGCTTTAAAACTCTGTACGTGGCATCTTCCTCTTAAGAAATTCTAACAAAAGGCACGGGCTGCAAACTAGAGTTTGGATTCCAATATGGAATACAGGGATTAGCACATTTTCAAAACTTGCTTCTCACCGGCACTGACTTCAAGATATCTTTCTGTGAAGATATTTCCTCGCTCAACAAAAATTCCAAGGAAAATCACTTGCATGTTGATTCCACTTGATAGCTTTAACTGTCACAACAGACCACATCTGAATTAGAAACTGGAGGCGAGTCTTCATGTCCAGATATCTCTCTGTTTGTATGTTTTGACAAAGTTTCATCATCTGAATCAAGCACATTATTAGAGTCAAGGGCAGAGTTACGAGTGGGTCTTTGTCTCAACCTACTCTTTTTACACAAGTTTCCAGCTTCCAGGGCAGGATGGCTTGCAACTCCAGCCAGTCTTGAACTCCAACGAGAACCAAACTTCCGAGCAATGTTCTTGTCACCAAAATTTTCATTTTCTTTGTCAGATTTGTTGGATCCACTCCCATTATCATGATCCCTTTTGCTATCATAATCATCATCATCATCCGCTTCATGAAGCTTGTCACTTTCATTTTCACTCTCTGAGGAGCTTCCCTTCTCGATATTATCTTTGGAGTCTGCACTCATGCCTGAATCACCTATTTCACCATGACTTTCTTCTGAATTTGTGCCCATATTTGAACCCCCATTAGAAGTATTTTTTTCCTGCTTAACATGTTTGCCATTGTTGCTCTGCTCTTCAATTGTTTTCCTTTTCCTGGATTATAAGTTGAAGTCAGCAATGGAAAAGATCATGAATTCTCGTTCTCAATATGAGGGACAAAATGCATAAAACAAAGATGTTGAAGAATTTAAGAACAAGTTTAGCAAAGAATGTTGCAAGTATGTTTGAAATATAGAAATGCAGTGATGACAGTAAATTTCATCAAGTCTTACTTTGTTATTTTTATAGCCTCATCAATAGCACGATCATAGTCATCTGCATATTGGATCGCAAATGAAGAGGTTAATTATAAATAATTCACAAGTACAATCAAGTTTCTCAGATAAAAAAATATATGTTTGAATCAAACAAGAAACTAAAGTGAACAGAAACCCAAATAACCAAGAAAATTATCATTCAGTTTGTGACTTTTTTCTCCATCTCATCCATGATTTGAGATCCCATAGAAGCTCAGTAACGCACTTCACAACAGGGAGGCAGTTACATAATTCTAAAAATGTTCAATTGGCTCTATATGATTATTAGATATTTAATGTAGTTCAGCAAGACAGTGAAATAGAAGCAAAAGACAAACAAAAGATGATTCTGCCACAACCAGATCATGAAAATGAATACAGACAAGATAACATCATACCAAATGTATAACTGATAGGTCTGCGACTGCGGCAGGAACGAGTAACCCCAGCAGTGCAGGGTCTAAAACTGTTCAGGAGCTTTTCTTGCCTTTCTTTTTGTTTGAGGGCCCTATCTTTCTTCTATTGAATACATGACAGTGACAGATTACTTACCATCAATGTGAAAGATAAATAAACTTGTGCATAATAAAACTGTGACTACACCCACACTACTAAGAAACAATTATAAGAGAAACCCATAAGCTTACCTTCTGAAATTTCTGTATAATAGGCAGGACATCAGTTTCAATGGTCTTGCCAGCTGCAACTTGTGCAGTAACTTTGCTAGAAGAGAGTTCATTCTGCCGTTACCAACAAGAAACAAATTAAACTAAAATTTCCAGTTGTTGAAACAGGGGAATACTAAACTTACCACAACTTTCTGAAATTCCTCAAGATTGGTTGCAAGTATTTCCCATTGGAAACAGGTAGCTGGCTGATTTTTTGATGCTTTACCCCTCATTCTACTATTTGCCCCAGTCTTGTTTACTTGCTTGTACAATCTATGGCCAATGACAGAACTTCCATCATACCTGAGAGCACAGTTAGTATTTTCAACACTTTGCACAGCAAATTATATAAAATTCAGAACATGCTCAAGAATTACCAGTAAGAAGTTGCAGTTCCATCTACCCCAATCTTATCTTTCCGGAAATAAGAAATTTCAGTTCCATCTTTCAAAGAATCGTTAACATAAGATGCAATGTCATTTTGCTGTAAACAGAAAGAATGGCTTACAACAGATTTAACAAGGAAACCTAGAAAAAAGCTGCACAGCTCATTCATCTTAAATGTATCCACCTATATAGAGAACTTGATTACCCACTAATAGATACAAACACAATGGCTTCAAAAAGCCAAGAATGCGCAAAATAAAATACCCTAAAAGCCTACCGAATGCAAAAGTAGAAATCAGAAATATAAACATTTAGAAGATCATCCAGTCAAAAAAATACAAATAATAACTTCCAACATTTGAGAAAAAATGTTTAATCAGAAAGGCAAGGCATATTACTTTAGCTCTGAGTTCACAGAGTGCTTTCAAAATCAGCAATCTATTAGCTGGATCTAGTTCCTTGTATCTAGACATCTCATCTCTGCACAAGCCACAACAGCAAGAAACCATCATGACCTGAGCAAGTCTAAATAAAAAATTGAAAACCTATCTTTTAGGAAATGATATGAGACAAATATTCAGTAGTTTGATACCCTTTGGCTGCCTTCAGTGGTAACTCGCCTTCAGCGACCTGTAATAGGAGAACACAACTAATAAGTACAAATTCAAAACTGTATGAAAATCCTAACTACACAGTTGAAAGTTGAAATGCCGCATACCCGTGGCCACCACATGGCTAGTTTCTTACAAAGCTCGCTCACCCACGCATCAGATGCATTCAATGTTTTACTCATAGGCGGTATCCCCTGTTGAAAAATCCATATTTAAAAAAAACTTAAAAAGATATTATCCGCATGGAAAAAATTCCAAGTTAGAGAGCACGCAATGCCAACCACATGAAGGCAAAACCAATCCTTCTCAATTTGCAAAGTGTTACGTACACAAAACTAATGACATCTATCACTACACAAAAGGTCCATAGCCATTCGATTTGCCCTTTCATGTGGGATTCCATGTGATACTTTCATGTCATATAGCGTTATCCTTTTGCTTTTATGGCATATTATATGAATCAATTATCTATCATAACATCCACACGCATGATTTTCAATGCTAAAAATCAGCACAGCTTCCTCGGTGCATCAAATACATTGATGCACAAAATAAAGGAAAACACACAAACGAATACTCGATAAGCATGCAACGCCCTCATAGCCAAAATACGCATTCCCGTTGTTTGAATCATTTACACCAGATATTACAAAAACATATTTTCGGCACAAGAACAAAAAAGAATCATAGCCATTGAATTCGTGAGCCCAGTAAGCAAAACCTGTGATTATCTTATGTCGTGATTCGTGCCATGATTTTTCACCCAGATCATAAATATACATCGTGATAGAATCAATTGATTGCAAACATCATGATAATCAAAAACATTGTTTCGTTAATAATTAAAAATGTATAACACCGGATAATTACTTCGCTAATTTTATTTTATTTATAATAATAATCAAAGCAAGCATAAATAAAAAATAAAAAATAAAAATAAAAATAAAAAACCTTTAATAGCTTAATGTGAAGCTGAGCAAGTGATTTATTAGGCTCAACAAGAGCACTCTCAATCTCCTCTGCCGTTAACTTTAAATCAACCCCAATGACTGGCTCAAAAACCTGTAAAAAAGAAACCTCCAGCTTTTTACACGAAATATTTATTAAGAAAAAAAACAGAGAGAGAGATAGAGGGCAGTTTGTTTATTTTACGCTCAAAAAATTAAGAACCGTAGCGAGTTCCCATCGTCCACGAATCTTCTCGATTTCCGATTTCAAATAAGAGTCGTCGTCCAAAACGACGACGCCTTTTTCCTTCTCGTCGTCTGTCATTTTGCGGAGAGAGAAGGTGGAGTGAGAGATTGAATGGAGAAGGAAGAGGGAGGGGGAGGCGGTAAAAATTTAGGGGACTTGTTTCCCGCCTCAATGAATTTTACTGACCTGAGTAAGGATCGTGGTTGGATTAATGTTAAGGTTGAGGTTACTTTACCTTTTCTAGGGTTAATTAGTTAATTAATTTTAGGCTATCATTTTGGAATAGTAGGGGAGGACAGCACAGGACACCTTCCATCCCCCTTTTTATTTTTTTCTCCTTGTTCGTAAAGCGCTGCATTTTTGTTGTTTCAATAGCTAGACGCCATCGTTTTGGCCAGTACTTTTTCCAGCAAAGCAGGGAGCACAATATCTATAAAAAAATGATCTAAAATTAATTAAAATAACAATTTGAGATCTCAAACAAAAAAACCGGTAAGAATTTTTTTAAAAAAAGATTGGTTTAATTCGATTATGATTTTATATTTTGAAAACAAAACTGGAAAATTAAAATAGAAAAATCAAGATCATATATATAATTAAACAACTATTTTTTGTTTAAAAAACAAATTTTGATGAAAGTTTTTTGGCTTGGGTTTTAACAAGAACCAAACCTTTAATTTAATTTTTTAGTTTGATTCAGTTCGATTTTAATTCTTTGATTAAATTCGATTTAGTTTAAAATTTTTAAAAAATTAATTTTGTTGGATTTTGTCCTCCAAATTGTAATGACTATTGAAAGATATTTCGGTTTTGTTTTCCGATGGGAATCTTTGGAATTAAAATTATTTTCAAGCAATTTTGTATTTGAAATTCTTTTAAGAATATTTATTTAAATATTAATATGAAAATATTATTACAAAAATACCCTTTCTTTTCTGCAACAGGCCACCCATCCTCCGTAACAGTAGACGCTCCCAGTAAGGGTCACTGGGAAAATAGGCAGAGCACGAGAATGCGTGCATTTCAATCCCCGTTGCACTGAAAATTGCTTCTGCGTGATAATTGGACTGTGACACTGTCAGGATCTTTAAACTATAAAACGAGGTCGTTGGATCAAAACCAGGGCAGCATGCTTGCATGGCAGGGCACCAAACACAAAACCAAAGTGAAAGAAGAGCAGCACGTGTCATTTCCATGATAAAATGAACGAACTGTGAGGAGTACCAATATTCTCAGTGTGTACTTTCAGGGGAAAAATAACTCCAGGTTCCAGGCACCACACAATGATGTCTTTTCTTTGTTATCCAGAGTTTAGTATTGCGGTAACGGTTATGATTGTAGTTTGAAAAAAGTTGTTTTATAAAAAGTATTTTTAGTTGAGGTTGGTTTGAAAAAATAGATGTTTGGTTAAAACTATGGTTGAAATTGAGGTTGAAGAAAAAATAATTTAATTTATTTGGTTAAGAATGTTTTTGAAATTGAGGTTATAAAATAATTTTTTTAAAAAAAAATATATATATATATATTAATATTGATGGTTTTAAATTTAAATAGAGTAGAATTAATTACTCCTATTACATCATGAAATAAATAATACTTGATATAAAATATTTTTTATTATTCCATTAAACTATTTATAATTCCATTATATACAAAATTCAGCCGATAAGAACTATAGTTTTCATAATTTTGTGAGCGTGTAATAAAATCAGATAAAATATTATCGGGTATAAAATTGATATTACAGTGCGAGTGAATTTTATTTACTCTATACTAGTTTTTCATGAAAAAAAATATTGTTCACATCACATCACAATGCGACTGAATTTAATTCACTCTAAACTAGTTTTTGAAAAAAAAAATTGTTAAAAAAATTAACAAACTGAGAAAAAAAAAAAGTGCACGTGAACAGTGCAAAGTGATTGCACTGTTCACGTGAACAGTGCAATTCACTGAATAATGTGTGTTTCATAGGCTGAAACTTGTAAAAAAGCAGTATATTACTGCTTCTGCAAAATCGTGGTCCTGCCGCATATAAATGGCGGGACCCATGTGTTTTGATTGTTTCAGTATTTGTAACCAAACGACCATTTCATGCGTTTTTGAAGAAACGCAAACGCTAACGCGTTGCCAAACGGGTTCCCAGTAAGGAAAGGAGAATAGCCCGCATTTCCTGTATTCATTGTAGAGGAACATCGCCTTCTTCGAGTTATTCATCTTTAGTGATACAAAAGTTGGAGTGGTGTATTTAGGGGTATAGTTACGGTTATTTTTAAAAATATTTTTTATTTAAAAATATAATAAAATAAATATATTTTTTATTTTTTAAATTTTTTTTTAATATTAGTGCGTTAAAATAGTTCAAAAATACAAAAAAAATATTAATTTTAAATAAAAAAATTTCAAAAATTTTAGGAACGCGAATTGTACCGTGTTCCCAAATAGTCTTATCTAGGCAGTACCCATGATAACTACTAGTGTATTTATTTTGTGTTTAGATAGTGTTTTTCTTTTTTTTTTAATTAATTTTTTTATTATTATAAATTGTTTTAATGTGCTGAAATTAAAAATACATTTTAAAAATAAAAAATATTATTTTAATGTATTTACAAGCAAAAAATAATTTGAAAAACAACTATTATCATAATACCAAACACCACCGTACAAGTCGTCATGAAAAGAATTAATGACATGTTTAGTAATATGGTACAAATTGTTTTTCAAATTTTTTTAAAAAATATATTAAAATAATATTTTTTTATTTTTAAAAATTTATTTATAATAACGTATTAAAACAATTAAAAACTACCAAAAAAAATTTAAAGCAAAAAAAATCAAAGCTTTTTTGAAATATAATTTAACCACACTCTCAAATATATCCTAAAAAATATTATAAATTAAAAGTAAAATAATTAAAATTATTAGTTGGATTCAATATTAATATTTTATTGCACATGTAAAAATTATAACAAGTTACGTGAAATTAAATTAAATTTTACATGTGATATGACAGCAGACTTGACAAGTTTTTTGTTTTTAACTTAAAAATACAAGAAGCTAGCGACAGTCATTAAACTTTTTCAGAATCGAAGGGAGTGGTTTTCAAAAACTGCGATAGTGGCTGTTAGTTTTTCTTTCTTCTCAATAATATCTTTGTGTTTATAAATTATGCTCCTCTGCATGTCTGCATTGCGCGGTGGAGGATCCATTTTTTTGTGAACGTACAGTTATTTTGATTTTTTTTTATTAAAATAATTTTTTTTTCAATTTTTTTTGTTTATTTTAGCGCACTCAAGGTTTTTTTACCCTAATTTTTGTTTTATTGAAAAATTATTTATGATTATTCATACAAATTAAATATATATATATTTTATGCATAATTAGAAGATAAATATATAGTAAACGAAATAAAATCATGTTTATAATGTATTTAAAAAATTTAAGAACAGAAGTATAATTTGAATTGAATTTTTATAAATGATTTATTATTAGGATTGTTATTTTAATATCAAATGTACGGTAATTAAAAAAATATTAAAATAAAAATAAAATTTTTAATACTGTTTAAGAACAATGTCCAGAGGGAGAGTAGGTATATCATGGTAATATTTCATTCATAAATTTTACTGCTTTGTTGATTCTTCTATTCTTTTTACTTTCTATATTAATTCCCAAATCACCTGAGAACCTGTGAGATAAACAAACAAGACAACACAGTAAAACGGATAAGAATGGAGAGACCGGTCTATTTTATTGTGTTAAAATCTAATCTTCTTGTGTCCTAAAAGTATTTTTAAATAAATTTATTTATTTTACTTTAAATTAATTGTTTTAGCTTTTTCTTGCATAGGATGACGGTAGTCTTTGTAGCCTCCAATCTACCATTCAGAACATGCTTGTGAGTGCAGTAGTCTGTGTTTTTTAAATGTATTTAAATTGATATTTTTTAATACATATTTTATGATTTTGACATGATGGTATTGAAAAAAAATATCAAAATGTATTTAAAAAAAAAATAATGTATTGCAATATTATATATAACAAACCCAAATTTAATAACAAAATGTTTCAACTGATAAAGTTCTTTATGGTATTTGTTATTATAAAAGCAGTTATTTTTTAAAGTATTTTTAATTTAGAAATATATTAAGATAATATTTTTAAAATTAATATATTAAAATGATTCAATAACACAATAAAATTTAATTTGAAATAAAACAAAAATTATTTTTGAAAAACATGGCCACGGCAAAAACAAGCAACCCTCTCGTGTCTACATGAGTTTGTTCCCCCTCTTTCTCATCTAAATGTATAAAAATAATAGCTATTTTCTTTTTGAAAAGAACATTGGTCGTTATCCTTTTCATATATAAGTAGCTGCTACATAAATATTCATCATATAATATATAGTTCACATGCATTTTAATTGAGCAAGTGAAATAATTGGCCTCGGTAATTATCGTAAGAGTTTCGTATTGTTAGCTCTCAAATATTTGCATGGACTATCTCACAAAACTAACATCGTTTAAGCTGGGTCAGGTGGTATGAATTCGTCTAGAAAACATCCTGGAAATTACACAAGTGTTTTTATTTTTATTTTATCTTTCACGGTTTTTTTATTTTTTAATAATAAAAAATATTTAAAAACTTATTGAATTAAGAAATTTTAAATTAATTTTAAAGATAAATTGATTTTTTTATTAACATATTCAATACACAATACTAAACACACACACGATGATAGTTTGTTATGTTTTGATTAATTGGTGATTCAATTGATAATTTTTACCGGTTTGAAAAAATAAATTTAAAAAAATTATTAATCATAGTTTTTTTTAACTAAATTTTTAATAGTAAAGGTTTTAGTAAAATTAATGTAAAACTATGGTATGTATTAATTAATAAAAACTTTTAAAATTACAGCCAGTACAAAATTTAGTTTAAATCATACCTTATCATATTATCAAACGTATTCCTAGCAACGAATCAAACCCACATGGAACGGAGAGATGATATTTGTCTAGAAAATGATATTTTAGATATTTAATTGACTAAGGCGTAGTACGACCCTAAACATGCAATAATTTTATGGGGGTGACTAATATAATAATAAATGTTATTTTTTAAAGTATATTTTATTAGAAATGTATTAAAATATTTTTTTAATTTTTTAATTTTTTTTTAATATTAATATATTAAAATAATTTAAAAATATAAAAAAATAATTGATTTTTTTTAAAAAAATGGACAAAATGATGTTTCAATTGCAGCGAGAAACAATGCCTCATAATTCATGGATAAAAATTTCAAAAAATAAAAATAAAAATAAAAATAAAAATAAAAGTATATTTGTTTATCGGAAACTCAATCGAGAATCCACAAGTCCAGTGACTTATCTGACCTCTACCCTCACTTTTTATCTCCGTTACCCCATAGTTCCGCTTTGTGTCTGTACTGCGTTGCACTTCACGCATCCGAGAAACCAGAAACACCTCGCAACAAATTAAAAAAATAAAGAGAAAATTTGAAATCTCCACCGGCAACACCCCAAATTCTCCAACTCAAAAACCTCGAAAAAAAGAGAGTAGAAAATGAATAATCAAAATCCATAACTAACAGAAAACAACAATAACCTCCATTGAAATGGACAAAGAAACCGACCTTCTCTCTCGCCTAGCAGCGAACCATCTCCACTTAGCTCAATTCGAGCCATTACGAGCCATCCTCACATCTCTCCGCACCAAAAACCCTGACCTCGCTCTCGCAATTCTCCAAACCATAGTATCCAATTCTGGCAGGTTCGATAACATTCTCTGGTCCCAATCTTGCCCTAATCCATCACTCCTCACATTTTTATCAACCCTAGAGCTCTTACAACTTAACAATCCGACTTCGCATACATGGCGCTTCGATTCCGTTACGCTTCGGTTGCGTGTAGAGTTTTTGTTGTTGATTCAACTTTTGATTGATCGCGTGACGGAGAGTTTGCGCAAGAATGTCGATCTCGATAGGTTTGAGAAAGAGGAGGGGGAGATTGGTGTGGGAGAGAGTTCTGGAGGAAGGGGGGA
>Ga0307511_10001852_pt1 | contig 22228 bp, 21 predicted proteins | sample 13_EM_MG_FD_200266 | JGI IMG/M metagenome (GOLD analysis project Ga0307511, IMG submission 200266) | Populus trichocarpa ectomycorrhiza microbial communities from riparian zone in the Pacific Northwest, United States - 13_EM | ecosystem: Host-associated > Plants > Roots > Unclassified | place... | reverse complement strand
TCAACAAATCAGAGCCAATTGGCTATCAATTTAGTAACAAAGGATTGAAAAAAAAAAAGAAATTGGAAAGTATAAGGATAAAAGTCAACTTTTACAAACTTTGAAATTGCCATCTATTTTTCATTTATTTTTCACTTTGATCCTCCATCTTTCAATTATGCTCTTATTTAACAAATTAGAGCCAAATGATTGAATCTAGGAGAAAAAACTTCAATGACAAAAATTAAAAAAAAAAAAAAAACACACTTCTAAAATAAATTTTATGGGTGTGTGAACAACAACGTAGGCTATAATGGTTTGCCCACACCTTTTATGGCTTGTTTGGAACCAATTCTCTATTATAATTGAATTTATTTTATAATTTTTAATTTGAATTCAATTCATAAATAAGTTGATTTCACATGTTTGCAAGATATAAAATTTAATTCATTTTATTTTTCATATTACCCTTCTCAACTTTATCTTATTTTTCAAGGTCTCTGGAAAAATAGGTAGATTGTTGTTTTAAAAAAAATTAGTTTTAACATTAAATTTTTTATTTTTAGAATTATAAATAAAAAGATTTTGATATCTGATTTATTTTTGTATAATTTTTAAAGATTAATTTTAATTTCAAACTCAATTCTTAACATTAAAAATGAATTTTAAATATAAATTTCATTAAAATTTTTGAATTCAATTCAATTTAAAGGATTACAAACATGTCATTGGTATTTTTTTTTAATAATAATAATAGTGTGCACAAATTAATAATATTTTTTTTTATGCAAGCAATAACTAAATGAAGACCCCTTGATGAAAATAAAACGCTTTAAAAATCGAAAAACGACGTGTCGTAAAAGTGCTGAAGAAAGAGGTGTCGTTTCAGTACCAATCTTCCTGGCGTGCTGTTGAAAAAAATCCCTAAAAATGCTGGTGGATGAAATCTGCAACAAATTCATTATGTAATTAAATTAAAAAAGAAAAAAATGGAAGCAGTAGCAGAGGGACTATGGGGATTAGCAGATTACGCGGAGAAGAAAGGAGAGATAGGAAAAGCAGTGAAATGCCTTGAAGCCATCTGTCAGAGCCACGCGTCTTTCTTACCGATCGTGGAGGTGAAAACCCGTCTCCGCATCTCAACTCTACTGCTGAAGCACTCTCACAACGTGAATCAAGCAAAATCCCATCTGGAACGCTCCCAACTTCTTCTCAAACAGATTCCTTCTTGCTTCGACTTAAAATTCCGTACTTTCAGCATGTTAAGTCAGTGTTATCATCTCGTTGGAGCTATTCCTCCTCAAAAACAAACCCTCCTTAAAGCTCTCGACCTCACAGCTTCCCTTCCTCCCGAGTATGTAGTCATTCTTCATTTTATTTATATATTTTTGTAAAAATATATTGTCATTTGTTTATTTATTTTAATTTTTATTTATTTAGGGTTTCGGTGAGGTTATGGGCTTGCAATTTCAATTCTCAGCTGGCTAATGCTTTGATTATTGAAGGAGATTATCATTCTGCTTTCTCTGCTTTGGAATCTGGCTTTGATTCTGCTTCTCAATTATGTTATCCCGAGTTACAGGTTATTTTTAATTTTCTGTTGATAATATATGTCGATGCTTGGTTTATTTTACTCATTACTATCTCACTAATCTGCTATACAAATCTTAGATGTTTTTTGCAACTTCGGTACTGCACGTGCATCTGATGCAATGGTACGATGATAATTCAGTTCAGTCTGCTCTTCGTAGATGCGACGACCTTTGGGAATCATTAGGCCCTGATAGAGTCAGTAATTTGTCTTTCTTTTTTTGATAATTTCTGCTAAATGAATCTTGATTGTAGTGTAATTTAGGCCTTATGATTGGAATTTGTTTTTTTTTTTTGGTTGTTGTGGCACGAAAGAGGGAACACTGCCTTGGTTTGCTTTTTTACAATGAGCTACTTCACATATTTTATCAACTTCGTGTCTGCGACTACAAGAATGCCAACCAGCACGTGGACAAGTTGGATGCTGCTATGAAGGCTGACTCGCACAAAATGCGGGAAGCACAGAGACTAACCAATGAACTCAATGCTTTAAATCAAAGTCTTTCCAGGCCTGACTTACCCAACAGAGAGAGGTCCTTACTGTCTTCAAAGCAAGCTCAAATTCAAGATCGTATCTCAAGTATGAACAACACGAATTGGTCCGCTGAACAACCTCTGGAACCTGCATATTTTGGAAATACTAAACGGCCATGGCAAGAGAAGCTTGTGTTGGCACCACCTCCCATTGATGGAGAATGGTTGCCAAAAAGTGCTGTCTATGCTCTGGTTGATCTTATGGTGGTCATATTTGGTCGACCAAGAGGACTTTTTAAGGAGTGTGCAAAGCGGATTCAATCTGGGATGCGTGCTATTCAAGGTTTAATATTTTTAACTAAGACCAATTTCATTTCTTTCATCTTTTTGGTTTTTTAGTTGCATTGTATAAAAATCATGTTACTGTATTAGTGTCAGTTCTCATCCATCTGAGTTAAGACTGATATTTCATTTTGAATTATCGAAACTTCCTTGGTTAAATTGAAGTGGACACACACTTCTGACAGTTCTTTTTAATATGATAAGCATTTTTGGGGCTTGCATAACATTTCATTGGATTTTCCTTTGTCTGAAATTTTTAGCGTGGTAAATATTCTAGGCTTGCCTCAATGAATTGCAGCTCCTACTTCTTATAAATTTGACAGTCAGTATGAGAGATTTTGGCGTTTTAAATAATGCTAGATTTTACAATTCAAGTATTGACCATGTGTGCTAGTCAGAAACATGATTAGTTATTGTCTTGCAGTGGAGTTGGTGAAGCTTGGAATAACTGATGGTGTTAGAGGTTAGTCTCATTCTTACATGATGCTCAAAAGATGTATCTTTCATCCTTTGGGTCACTTATACGAGCTTTCTGGCATTTTCTGTTGAGCAGAAGTGGATTTGCAGCACTCTGCCATTTGGATGGCTGGTGTGTATCTAATGCTTTTAATGCAGTTCCTTGAAAACAAAGTTGCCGTGGAACTCACAAGATCTGAATTTGTTGAAGCACAAGAGGTAGGTGGGTGGTGCCTCCAGTACTATTGCTTATCATGTAGTGTGTGTTTTTCACCTCCTACTCCTCTCTCTCTTTCTCTGTCTGAGAATGTGGAGAAGCGAGTTTGGGCCCTTTGGGGTGGGTGGTATTTGGGCACAAGACCTTCTATATTCCAAGATTATCTTTCTATTTGTCTAATTTAGTGTTTTCGTGCAGTTGATTATACCCTTATGTAGGGTTGCTGAGTTCACTAATAAACTTGATCATGCAATATTTGAACAGGAATGATCAAATAAAAGGGCTAAAATGTTTTCATTGCTTATTTTGTACTAGTTCTTTATTCTATCTTGTTAAACATAGTGCTGTAGAGGAGTTATCAATATCTGGCAATGATATGATATAACACTAAATGGATATACTTATTCAGTTAGACACAAGACACTCAAGTCAAATGTATAACGTACTTGTGCCTATACTAAGGCATTGAATTTTTCTGCTTTTGAGTTCACCTTAAAATGTTTTGGTTCACTCGCTCATGTAAGAAGCCAGCTTTCACAACTGAGAATTTCTCTTTGAATTGGTGATTCCAGTTAGTAATTGGTTATTTTTTCCAACTGATAAGCAGAACTTTAACCCACCACAACTATTTAATAGCTAGTAGAATTTGATTTAGTCTGCTCTTTGGTTTTCAGGCCTTTTATACTTTACAAACCAATGGCGTTGGTTTGCTGTTCATTAAACAAAATACTTATCATGATCTCTATGTTGTTAGGCATTGGTGCAAATGAAAGAGTGGTTCATTCGCTTTCCAACAATTTTACAGGCCTGTGAGAGTATAATTGAGATGCTAAGAGGGCAGTATGCTCATTCTGTTGGCTGTTATAGTGAAGCAGCTTTTCATTACATTGAAGCTGCAAAGGTATTGCTGTTACTGTCACACTACAGTTGGTCCACTACTAACCAATTTCAACTTCGATGGTCTGAATGATGCATAGGGATCATAGAATGAGCATCATTCTATTTAGCTAATGCTATAATCAGCAAAAGCTAGTTATTGCATATGCAAATGTTTATTATGCTTAACAAGCAGATCTTTATCATATGACCCACCAAATGTTTCAAATATGCTGTTTGTGCAGCTAACAGGGAGCAAGTCAATGCAAGCTATGTGCCAAGTTTATGCAGCTGTCTCTTACATCTGCATTGGTGATGCTGAATCATCATCACAGGTTAAATGTCTCCTTTAATAATGATGATGATGATGATGATGTTGATGTTGATGTTGATGTTGATGATGATGATGATGATGATGATGATGATGTTGATGTTACTTTTGTAGATAGCAATTTAAATTTCAAGTGCAATAAATTTCTTCAATAATTTAGCTTATTTACATTTTAGTTTGTTTGGTGCAGGCACTTGATTTGATTGGACCAATTTACAGAATGAAGGATTCTTTTGTAGGAGTTCGAGAGCAAGCAAGTGTTCTTTTTGCTTATGGCCTTTTATTGATGAGGCAGGACGAATATGAGGAAGCACGGTAGATGCTTGGGCTCTTATTAACAACTTCACTATGGAAAATTTTGTTTGAACTGGAGGATGTTTGGCTGGCATAGCATATGGCCATTATTTTTCATGGCTTTTATGTCCTGTCCATTCTACATCCCTATATCTATATGCTATCCTTTAACTACACGTAGCTAATAAAGTCATCGTTAGTGAAGAAAATAGTTTTACCTTCTAAGTTGTGTTTTGCCAAAAGCTATTTTCCTTCTTTTGTGGGGATGCCAGGCTTTGTTCTCTCTCTTTATCCAATGCAAGAACTAAGTGCTATGGAAGATTGAAATGAACAATTTATCTTAGGATATGACACCTGAATGCTTAAACTATGTAGTGTTTTCTGGATATTTTTAAAATTTCAATAGAGTTGAACTTATTCACAGGAAAAAAAGAGAGGAACAGAAGTAAATTTTTGGTGTGAACTGTGAAAAGGAAGGCACGCACACCTTAAATGGTGCTAGGAGAAGTATAAATATAGATTGATTAAGAAATATTGCTCCCCTGCCTTCTTTTTTTTGGTGTGTGTGTAACACTTTTATTCTTTTCAATAAATGGTTTCGAGGTTCATCTTTAAATTTTGCTTTTCCATCTCTCTTCTCTTGTGCTAAAATAACATTGTTCATGCAGAGCTCGGCTGGCCAAGGGCCTGCAGATTGCTCATAATAGTATGGGTAACCTTCAACTCATTGCACAGTATTTGACAATCCTTGGACATTTGGCTCTTGCTTTGCATGATACTGTACAAGCCCGAGAGATCTTGAGATCTTCCCTTACGCTGGCAAAGAAGCTTTATGATATCCCAACTCAGATCTGGGTGCTGTCGGTTCTGACAGGTATAGCTCTCTGCATTGAATCCTTGCTCTTGATTTGATCTAGTCAGCTCTGAAGTGCAATATATCTCCCACTCTCTATCTGTATGTTACTAGAATGGACAGACAATGTGGATGTTGTTGACTCTTTAATACTTTGCCTGTCATAAAGTGGCAATCCATGGCCAGTTATGTAGTATGTGTGTTGAAGATGTAAAATTTCTTTCCTTCCTTCTGGATTTATGGGGAGAGGGCTGTTAGGGAATAAAACGCTGGTGGTGGAATTGAACCAAAAATGATACTACTTTGAATCTCATGACCATTCTGCAAGACCTCAGTTATACTTATCTTGAAAGTTTTTTGCTTTGAAAACAAATAGCAATTCTTTTGAACCGTAACTGATACTTAAATTAGTTGAGATTAGCAGTCCTTTAAGACTAAATTATGTAAAAGTTTTTAATTTGTTGATTTAAGAATGCTAGTCTTGGAGAACAAGCTCTCCTGTTTCTACTAGATTAGATTATTTTGGAGAGATTTATGATTCCATACCTGTCAAGTTCATTCGGTTTATTGGTTATCATCTCATCTGGGTTATACCACAACTGCTCTTGCAGGTTTGTATAAAGGATTAGGAGAGATTGGGAATGAAATGGAGAATGAGGAATATCGAAAGAAAAAGTTAGATGATCTGCAAACAAAACTTGCTGATGCACATTCATCCATTCACCACATTGAACTGGTAAATTAATTTGGACTCATATTTTGCTCATATGACAACAATTAATTACATATATGACAAAAGGTTTACTTTGGACCATCTGCTAGCTCTTACCTGTTATTTTACATGTATCCTCCAATGAGCAGATCGACAAGGTAAGAATTGAAGTTCAACAGTTTCATGAACTTGATATCAAGCGTGCTATGGAAAGCCAGTCCATGGGAGTCAACCTCGACATTCCAGAGTCTGTTGGTTTATCAACTCCAATGCCAGCTTCTTCATCATCAAGGCTACTAGATTTGGATAATCTGGACAGTCGAAGGCGTGGGAAGAGAAAAATTTAGTTTGTTACTTTGTAGGTTTTATGATTTATGTTGATATACGAGAGAATAGGAAATATAAAGGGTAAATGAGACGGAGGTTAGGACTTCAACATGTACAATTGCAGGGTTTTCAACAAGACCACTTCCTTTGCATTTTTGTCGCTCTATTGTTAAAATATCGTCTAGCCTCAGCTTGGTAACCTGTTTGTTAGCACGGGCATTTGTTTTTTTCTTGGTTTTGGAATTGATCACCGGAGAGATCTTCTTGTGAGAAAGTTGGACCAAGGATACGTTGACTAATTTATCTTATTAAAAACAAGTGTAACCTATTAATAATTTGAATGTCAAAAGAACGTTATTCTTTTGCTATATATCCCAAGTCTCAAAGTTAACTATTCCAACTCAAAATTATAAGGTGATGTTGCTCTTTAATATATTTTTTAAGTGAATTTTTTTGGGCTAGGCTATTATGATAGTTTTAATTTAATAGTTTAAACTGTATTCTAAGAATTAATTTATATGGCTTATGTAGCTTGATTCTCATGCTGTTATTTAATCCCAAAACTATAGAAGTTTGCTGGCTTTATACGAGGAAAGTTTGACTATCTACTTGTGTCAGTTAAACAATGACCTCTTCAATCCAGCAATGGTCCTCTCACTAAAAGAAAAGCATAACTTCGGGAAACCATGCAAGGATTTGATACGAGTTAATTGGACTAGTTTGTCCATTGCTTGGAGTATGTGGAGACCAAAACCATCAATGAATTGGAGCCGGCAGAATATTTTGGGGTCAAGCATTCTAAACTAACCATCTTGATTTTTCCTTAATTTCAAGATGATAAAACGTTATTAGATTATGTGTAAATGTTATTAGACTATAATGGCAAGAGAGAATCTAGTGATAGGACGAAATTGAAATGGTTAAACTATACTCTATAAAAAAAAAAAAAAAAGGAATACAATAGTGAGATTGGACTTTCCTTGAAAGTTTATTGTAATAGTATGTATATACCTATTTCTTAAAAGATTAGGTATATGTTTTGATGGGTTGTGAGCCTAAAGCCACTGTGAAAGATCATTGAACGTCGTATAATGTGTTGATGAGATGTATTATGTTTGTTTTACTGGACTTAGTTAGTACATGAAGGATTTTTGGGTAGTGTCCTGCATAGTCTGTTAAACAACAGAGTAATTTATTGTAATGGTATAGTTCTTGCTCGATGATAAACTCGGCTAATAGACTAATAAGGATACAATCATGTCTGTTGATGTCAGTCCAAGTCAGTGCCTCAGCTGAACACAATGCACGATCACCTCTAACTTGCCAATAACTTTATCCATTAAAAGAATCAATTAATGGACCTTAAAAGATGAAATTGCCTTTGATGGTGATGGAATTAACAAAAAAAAATGTGAAAATACCTCTAGACGCATAGTTTGATTTTTTTGATACCAAGAGGATTATCATTATTGTTTCATAAGCATTGCTTGACATGGCAAATGATGGTTTGCTGGAAAACGAACTGGCAACTTGCAGGGTTCAATCATTCTGAGACTTCACTGATTGCAATATGAAACTGTGGATGCATGGTGAAATTAAGCTTATAACATTAAGACCTGCAGCGTGCAACGAATTCGAGTTTTGAAGAACGGAACGAGAGTCATCAAAATGGTAAATGGGACTAAATGATTGGTGAATAATCAGTAAACAAAGCTTACCAATTTCCACGTTCAGCAATGACTCTGACATTAGGGCGGAGTGTTGGCAGCAGAGCTAGAAACTGCAGTCCTTCCTTGGATAAAACCTGTACATGAGGTATGCATAAACATGTCTGAATGTGGGTTTTTTTTTTTTTTAATCGATTTGAAGGCTGCCTGTGCTTTTTTGGTTCCCGCTAATTGGATCCCGAGAAAACCATAGAAATGTGACACGCCTTGGCTTCAGTTATCCAAACCACAAGTCCTTTGGCATTAGGCGGCAGGTGTTCAGGTCTGAAATCAACTTCTGGGGGGAAAAGACCACCTTGCTATGAGCTGCTTCCCCAGATGTGCCTAAAAATCAACAACAAAAAGAAGAAGAATCATGTGGTATGATATTGAAATGACCATTAGTGGCATCTAATATATTACTTCTTACAGGGCAAACAGGATGAACTTCGGTAAGGGTGGTCTCAGGATCCCCGAGGCCACAAGCAGTGAGGTCAAGGATACAGTAGCCCTGACGGATGAGGCGATTGAGATAAATGGCAATGGCTTTGTGCTCCTCCACATCTCACAGCCATTGCCCTGGATCGAGTATTAGTGACTGTTTGGTGCGTTATAAACTAGGTCTATTTCAAAAATATATCTTAATTGAAAAAACATTAATTTAATAATTTTAATATATTAAAATAGAAAAATATCTTACAAAAAAATTAATTTTAATATGTTTTCAAAAAAAAAAAAAAAAACAATTACAAAAATATTTGCACGCGATAACAAACACAGTAAATCAGCCACCTATTCCTATCCCACTACATTTCACCACCATCCCCGCAGTTGCTGCCTTACTGCTATTGTTATTGCCAAATCCCTGAAGCATAACACTCCTGTTTCCCACCATTACACTAATCCTCGAGGAGCAGTTGCTTAAGGAGTGCTGCTGTTTGTGGTGGAGATTGATAAAGGGTGGTGGTCTCCCATATTGTTGCAGGCTGCAGGTAGTTGCCATTCTGCCTCTGCTTTGGAAGCCCTTACGAAGAAAATAGTTTGTAAATGGAGGTGTAGAAATCATAGACAACAGGTTTGATTTCATGTGTCTTTGAGTGAGTGAACACGACGAGAGCATGGAATAGAAGTGCTGTAACGTAAGTGTACGGCCCCACATTTCACAACTACGCAATGGCAGTTGCGGTTAACTTTTTTGTTCTCTTTAGGGAAGAAGGAAGGGAGGGAGGGGCTTGGCTTGTCAGTAGATTCTGAAATGTGAGCAAGCATATCGAGAACAATCTAAGTCAACCGTATAAGTGCATTGGCTCCCTTCATTAAAATTATATTAAATTAATAAGGACACAGAAACAGAGAGCAATCCCGATCCCGATCCCTACCCCAATCCCAATCCAGCATGTTAGTGACGGCGACGGCGGCAACAGTGGCTTCGGCATCTAATAAGTGCTTTAGGGCTCATAACAACCTCCACCTCCTTCGCCATCACCACTCTAATTATTACAAATACAAGAATAATAATAAAAATCCTCTCTTATTTCTATGCTGCTTCAACCATTCCCTCCCCAATCATCATCACACCCGAAGATGCCGCCTCCTTCTTGGGCCGAGCAGCACCGACAGCAGCACTGCTCTTCACGCCAGTTTCCCCTTCCTATCCAACACATCATACTCCACTCCTCCCTCATGGAATCCCAATGCTTTCCTTTCCAGTTCCTCCTCCTCCTCGACTCCTTTCCGGCCACCGGTTTGTCCTTTCACCCCCTCTCCATATCTGTTCGTAATTCACTATTATATATTTATTTATTATTAATTTTGTTACAAAAACAGAACTCAATGCTCAATGGCCACGCTTTCTTCTCAACCTCAGCTCCAAAGGATAAAGACGATGATGATGCTGCCAATAAAGCTTCATCATCACCATCGATTACGACTCCTGCTATTGCTGATAAATCAGACCAGCAACTTGCTGACATGAAAATCTTACGGACTCTGGCCAGTTATTTATGGATGAAAGATAACCCTGAATTTCGCTTAAGGGTGCTTCTGTCCCTTGGTTTCCTTTTGGTTGCTAAGGTTTTGAATGTTCAAGTCCCTTTTCTTTTTAAGCTGGCTGTCGATTGGTTGACTGTTGCTACAGGCAATGCTACCGCTCTTGCTTCTTTCACCGCCGCTAATTCCACTTTCCTTGCTCTCTTTGCTACCCCTGCTTCTGTTCTCATTGGTTATGGCATTGCGCGCTGTGGATCCTCTGCTTTCAATGGTAACTTACTGCGACTATACACGATTGCTTACTCATTACACTTGACAAGTTTGTATCTTTTATCCTTTCCTCTCATATTTACAATTGTATTTTTGCCAGAATTGAGGACTGCTGTGTTCTCAAAAGTAGCTCTGAGGACAATCCGAACTGTGTCTGGGAAGGTTAATCAATGCTTCTACCTATTCTGGGTCTTATCTGTGGATGTGTTTGTTTTCTTTGTTCTGATTTAAAAATTTAATGTACATGTTTTTTTTTTCATTTTGAAATTGCAGGTTTTTTCACATTTGCATGAGCTTGACCTCCGTTTTCATCTTAGGTATTTGCTTCCTCAAACCGATTATGCTACATCATAGAAAAGCCCTTCCTTTCTGTCATATATATAGGCGGCATTTAATAGTTTATTCGTGACATTCTGTTAAGTATCTCATTTGATCACTGTCTTTCCAGTCGAGAAACTGGCGGGTTAAGTAGAATAATTGATCGTGGTAGCCGAGCAATAAACTTCATCCTCTCATCTATGGTATTCAATGTTGTACCAACCATTCTAGAGGTATGAACTTCTTCTGGATTTTTTTTTCTTTTGTGTCACGTGACTTTTTTAATATGTTGGATTTAGTTAAACATGATGATATCCCTGGTAAACAACATACCAATCTTTTGTGGAATTCTTGATACCTGTCTGTAATGAAACTCTTCAGTTTCTTGGCATAACCTGTTAGAAATTTAGTCTTTACCTGTACAATTGCTTCCTTATTTCTGAACATTTTCTGACCGATTTTTATCATGCATCTTTCCAGATATCTATGGTTTCAAGTATACTGGCATACAAATTTGGAGTCCCTTTTGCATTGATCACTTCACTCTCAGTCGCTGCATATGTTACTTTCACATTGTCTGTGACACAGGTAATATATCTTCTTCCAATTCTTTGCTACCACCATGCACATGGGTTCTGAAATAGATAGGTTCAAAATTTAGAGCCCCTTTTGTGTTGATCACTTCACTCTCAGTTGCTGCATATGTTACTTTCACATTGTCTGTGACACGGGTGATATATCTTCTTCCAATTCTTTGTTGCCACCATGCACATGGGTTCTGAAATAGATAGTGCACTGATTGATCACTTCCAATTCACATTCTTCCAATTCTCACCTCTTAATTGATCACTTCTTCTTCCACAATCATCTTTCTGCATGAATTTTGAGAATGTGCTGTGGTGCTATCCTTTGTCATTTTCTTTCACGCTACAGATTGTGATAGCATGTAGTAGCTCTATGATCTGTTCCCCGAAACTTTTTCATAAATTAGCGAGTGTTTTTGTTGATCACATTTTCATGAAATTTTCCATGTCATGTGCAGTGGAGAACCAAGTTCAGGAAGGCCATGAATAAAGCTGATAATGATGCTAGTACAAAGGCAATTGATTCCCTTATCAATTATGAGGTGAGTTTATGTTGCCTCCTTTTATTGGTATTTTTTTCTGCTTACGTACTGCTTAACTCTGGTGCATCTTTTTTTTAATGCTTTTCTTTCTATCTGTTGTTTGATGCCTCATTTACTGTGCTGCAACCAATTTCTTTCCATTGTCAAGGCTTCTGCTTATCTTGCTTTTTTTTATTTTTCCCTGCTTTCACCAGACTGTCAAATATTTCAACAATGAAGCTTATGAAGCTGAGCAATATGATGAGTACTTAAAGAGTGAGTAGTTGGAGCATTATAGTTGTTATCTACTTCTTTAATGTTAAATCTGAAACAAACCTGCCACTTCTAGGAATAAATTAACATATTGATGACCCATAGATCTGCATTATAGTCAATCGTGTTTTTCATATATATATATTGTGCTGGGTGACGGCTGATAGAGAGGCCAAATGATCGACTTACAAATCCTGCAAGCATTTTCTTTGTGCATGCATTCAAAGTATCCCTCAACCCAGAAGCTGTTAGATGAGGTTCAAGTACATGGTTTTATATACTCTGTAACCCACAATAAGTGATAGCCCTTTAGTTCTAAAACTTGCAAAGGCTTACCATTATCTTGTGTTGAAATTTTTAATTAAAGAGGATGTGGATGGTAGGATTTGAACTCTTAACCACTTGATCAAGAAGGCTATAACACCATGCTAAAAAACCACTCGATGCAAGAGCTTAAATTGTTAGCTGAGTCTAGGTGATGGTTTTATATTATACTCTCAAGCACGTGCCTGAAAATGTGGCTATGAACTAACCTTCAAGCACCTGGCAACACTCATATGGTGAGTAGTTGAACCTTGACTTAGCTCGAGACTAAGTTAGAGTTTGCAAGTAACTGAAATGGTTTGCTTAATGGCATCGCCCCATCTTACTATTCTTAACTTGACCTTTTTCCTGTTTAGAAAGTTTCTATATTTGGATTTATGTATTGTTTATGTTTCAACTTGATCTTTTAATAACTCCATTATCGTTAATGCCTGTGAAGGCATCCTGTGACAAGCACTTTTCTTTTTGTTATTTCTGCTTCATTCTTTTATTGATTTTTTCTCTGATTATCTTGGCCTGCAAGCCAAGCGAGTGAATTTCATCACAATCTCATCTATAATTCAAGGACATGGTACTCTAAATGCTTGACTCTATATGTTATACCATACTACTTTTCTGTACTCAAGCATCGCTTTTAATCAGTCTCTTCTTGTGTTTATATCTGCTTTTCTCTCTCTCAATTTCATACTAATGCTCTCTTTCAGGGTATGAAGATGCTGCCTTAAAAACATCGCAAAGTCTTGCTTTTTTGAATTTTGGCCAAAATGTGATTTTTAGCACAGCTCTGTCAACAGCTATGGTTTTATGTTCACATGGAATTATGAATGGCCAGATGACTGTTGGTGATTTGGTAAAGCTTCTTTAGAAAAGAAAAATTATTATAAGGCTCTATTATCTCGTGATTAACTGATGGTCATACAAATTATGTATGAATGCGAAAACACAGGTTATGGTAAATGGACTACTCTTCCAGCTCTCCCTTCCACTTAATTTCCTTGGCAGTGTTTACCGTGAGACAATACAGAGTCTTGTTGACATGAAGTCAATGTTTCACTTACTCGAGGTATTTTTTCAAGGAACTCTGAAGTTTTCTTGGAGCTCGGGAGTCAATCTAGCATTTCATTTTTTTTTTCACTCTTTACAATTCCATTATCTTTTCCAGTTTGTGAAGCAACTTGACAATTTCTGAACATACCCCCGTAAAGCATGGTAGAATAGCAAAAGCAAAAGAAACAAAAAATGCACCATTTTTATTTTATTACATTTTCATTTGTAACACTATAGTGCATGGATTTGATTGTTGATCCAAATGATTTTTCCTTTTTTAAAAAAAAAAAACTGCTTCCTTGTGGACCTGGTTTATGAAGTACTTTGTTTCATACATTTCTGCAGGAGAAACCTGATATTAGAGATAAAGATGATGCCAAACCTCTAATGTTAAAGGGAGGTGGCATTCAATTTGACAATGTACACTTCAGGTATGATGATGGTTCCTTCTTTGTTGAAATTTGTTTGACATCCAGCTAGTCTCAATTTCATATATAAAGTTGAGTTGTTATTTCCATTGTTGCAATTATTTTGAATAAGCTGTCAAATTCTTGCATTTAGCAAGTCTGTTTCCTGAAGTTGTTGCTATCCAAAATTACTTCCGCTACTGGCTCTGATATTGATTTTACTTTAGTATAGGTTTTCTTTTCCCATTTTCTAATTGGGATCATTATATTGCTTTAGTAATCTGTGGTGCTGATCTGCCTGTACCTGGATGACCTTATAAAAAAATAAAATTCTTGTTCTTGTATCATATAGAGAATGGCTTATGTGGCAACCCAGCTGACGAAATCATTCAGGTTTAGTGTTTGATGTGCTGATATAGATTTTTGCTGCCTGTTTCCTACTTGAAGTCAGAATTTGATCTAATGGTGGTAAACTCTGAGTGTTCGAGGACTCTCACTCCAAAGCAAGCTTAAATGTTCGCCAGCGAAAGCTAGTTGATGTAATGAAATTTTTACTCACACAATACAGAAGGAAGTCTAGGTTTGAAGGCTGGAAATATTTTTCTTTTATTTCCATAGAAAATCTAATTTTATTACAGTTTAGATTTTCTTTTGGTATGGTCCAGAAGTCAGATTTCAATTCCTTCAAGAGCTAAAGTCCTACATTTCCAACTCTTGACAATTAAGCTACAGAGAGAGAGAGAGAAAACAAAATCAATACTGAATAGATTACTTATCAGATGACATCCTGAAAAGTGGAGGCTTTGCTTTCTTTCTTTCTTTCTTTCTTTCCTGAGAAGAAAACCAATGTTTCAAGGTTCATAGAGTTGAGCAGTTTCAGAATCTCAACTTTCATTTGTATTCTTTTATCCCAAATTGTAACATATTTCCTTAAACATATCCACACTTATACTATATATCAGTCATCCTTTATCATCTATGGAGACTTGAAGATCTCCAGAGGAATTTCAATTCATTGTTGTCCTTGAACTATCTTCGTAGTTAATTCAATCCCCCCTTCCTGTCCTCAACTCTCTGTACGTGTGCAGGCCAATTGTTATTTTGGATCCATGTGCAGTTAAACAGTATAATTGGTTTGACAGATTAGTGACATGGATTATATGTTTGTTGTTTGATTGTGGTTAGATTTGAAATTGAATATTGTACTATTATTCATGTGTGAATATTTGATGATTTGTTGATTATTAATTGCTCATCCACTGTACATAATTAAACTCGTGACAGCTACTTGGAAGAAAGAAAAATTCTTGATGGTGTAACTTTTTCTGTACCAGCTGGAAAAAGTGTGGCTATTGTTGGAACAAGTGGTAGTGGTAAGGTTTTCTTTTGTTTTAGAGTTCTTACTATCATGGGCTACTCGTATTTGTGACCATTTTTGTTAGAGTAGTTCTCTAATGTGGAATTTATGTTTCACTTTCTTCATATATTAATCTTTCCAAAGATGATGCATAGTTCTGATATCCCATGATGGATGATATTTACTCATGATGTGATGTTTTGTAGGATGTATCCTGGGCTGGGATAAAAATATCATGGTAATCTATAGGGTGAAACCAGGACTGAGATAAAAATATCATAGTAATCTAGAAATATGTTTTTCTCCATTTGTGTTATATTAAGCAATTATTGTTATAAATTTATATTATGCAAACAAGGAAGTTCATTTACATGTGCTGGAATTAAATGACAATCTCATACCCGTTTAAGGAATGCTTTTTCTCTTGATTACACTGCTAATTTATTTCAAATGTATCTGTCTGCAGGCAAGTCAACCATTCTTAGATTACTCTTCAGGCTTTTCGACACTATTTCTGGAAGTGTAAGTACTGATTCCTCCATTGCTATTGCCATGTGGTCCAACAGATCTTCTGCTCCCACAATTGATATTTTCCTCTGAAACAAGTTCTGATGAAGAATGGAAACGAAGTACTATTTGTTGTTTCACTTCTTCCTCCCAGTCTTTCTGGAACTTTTTTGTTTGATCCATAACAATACTGTTGATTCCAATTGAAACTCTTCCCTATTCTTGGTCTGGCAATTGGCATTTTCTCCTTGGCAGATACAAATTGATGGTCAAGATACAAGGGATGTAACACTGGATAGTTTGCGGAGGTCTATTGGTGTTGTCCCACAAGACACAGTATGTTTTCTTGAGCAATTTAGCTGTCCATGTTGTTTTAATGACCCATATTAATTAGGTCTCCCTTGTGAGATCTTGCAAGTTGTAATGTTGAGGAGCTGAACTACTTTTGTTTGACATACAGGTACTTTTCAATGACACAATATTTCACAACATTCATTATGGTCGTCTTTCAGCAACGAGAGAGGAAGTGTGTCTTTTTCCTTTTCACACTTGAAATTATTCATGATTTGTGACACTTATTACTTCTTCACTTACCATTATTTATAACCTCAGGTCTATGATGCTGCCCGACATGCTGCAATCCATGACACTGTCATGAACTTCCCTGATAAATATTCTACAATAGTAGGAGAACGAGGGCTCAAGGTGAGAGATCTACTGCTATCAACTAAAGAAATTTTCTATTTGAAATGGCCATAGGAGTCCTAACTTCAAGACCTTGGATGGAATTTTGTTTTAGGATCCAAATATTATTATACCCACCAAAAGCGAACTGAGAACATAAAAATACTACGAGTTACTGCTAGATGATCTTTTCATTTTCACTCCATCCTGTATTTTCTTGGCTCATCCTTTTGACATGAAACTGCATGGGTTAGGCTAAGATGGTCTACTTTTTGATCTATGCCACTCTAAACCTTGTGGATCCATTGCCCTCCAGTTGTGTCATGATCCATTTGGAGATAGTGTGTGATTTGTGTATACCATATGGTTTTTTTTTTCCTGTTGCATGGAGCAAGAGCAGCCAGAAAAGAAAGGAAAGTTGAGAAATATGGTTCTCAGATGTCATATCATTCAATTGTGTGGGCTGCAATGCATCTACATATATGTAATAACTGCTAACCATCATACTATAAGTTAATAGTAAAAAGTTGGTGTTGGCTGCTCAGTGGATGCACTGTTATTTCATATCTCCTTGATTTAGATAGTGACTCCATAAAGTACACAGGTAGATAGCGTTAAAACTTAACAAATGTGATGAAATTTCATGGCAGAATAACTCTATAAATTGTGGATAGTTTAGGAATCTACTTGGAACACAAAGTGCTCCATAATTAAATGAAATGAAACAATTGTGTAGTTTTCTATTCTGTGGAATCTTGACTGTTTATAATGAGAAAGTTTTTCCATCCAGTTAAGTGGTGGTGAGAAGCAGCGTGTGGCTTTGGCCCGTGCATTTTTGAAAGCCGCTCCTATCATGTAAGAACTCCATCCTTATTTATCAATATGCATCCATCCATTATATCGAGTTGGTTATTCCATTTCACCAAATCTTAAAGAATGCTGTTGAATTAATATTTCTGTCTATTCAAGATACCTACTCTTTCTATTTTGGTCTTACATTCGTGTGCATTTAACAATTACATTTAGTGCCCAACAAAATGGAGTGACCATATGATTTTCATTGTAAACCACAACTGGTCTTATAGTTCTTATATAGAGTTTTCAAATGATATTGTCCACTGCTTCTGTAAATTAAGAAGATTTTTTTTTTTGTGCTTTATGTTCTTTTCAAGTTTGTGTTAGTAAACTTATTCTCAACCAGCATAACCATGTCTAATAACACCGATGATCAATTTTGCCTGTTCCAGTGTCCAGTATCTAAATTCTAGTTTAAATGCTGCTGTATGTGCCCCTGCAATTTCTGAACCTAGCCAAAAGACAATGGTCACATCTAATAACCTAAATGATTTGTTGTTTTGAACTAAATCAACATAAACAACACTGCAGACATAAGCAGATGAAATATCAGCTCTTTTTTCCCTCAGTCACCTATGCCTAATGAACTTTGTCTCGTTTGATTTCCTTAGGCTATGTGATGAAGCTACAAGTGCTCTTGACAGCACCACTGAAGCAGAGATTCTAAATGCATTGAAATCATTATCCAGCAATCGAACTTCAGTTTTCATTGCCCATAGGCTTACAACTGCCATGCAGTGTGATGAGGTGAGCATTCTTGGAAAGCATGTTTCCTTCATTTTTTTATGTTTTTAAACTTTTAGGGTTCTGCGTCAGAATATTTAGTAACTTGATTAGAGCATTCCCACGGTCTTACTCGCTTAAATTTCATGCTTCTGCTATTATCTGTCTTTACTTCAATTTCAGGCTCTCTCTCCACTTTCATCAGCAGGAAGTTTGTTACATCTTGTTTCCTTTTCTTTTTAAGCAAAATAATAGGCATTCCTTTTACTCCCTTAGATCTGTGGGACACAAATGCACTTGCATTATTAAAGCAGTCCCCTGTTGGTTCTGTATGAAATTGCATAAGATCATATAGTTCATGGGAGTTTCAACCTGTTATCCTAAGTTTTTGCATTGAATGCTTTAACTTGGATTGGAGCATGAGTAAAGTCACAATTTGCATTGCTGCTGATGTAAACCTCCATGCAAAACGTATTTGTTGATTGTGAAATATGTTGACCTGCTAGTGAAGTTAGGTGTTAAAGAAGCATTTGGGAAGTTTGAAAGAGTCTTATAAGGCGTGGCTTCTTCATGTTAGCTTTTTTATTGGACGCTCTAACATACAACGTCCTATTTAACTTCAGTTCTGAGTTCTCTAAGATTATAATGCTCTGTGTGCATCGTCATTATTCTTTCTCTATATTATTCTCTTACCTGCCCTCTACTGTCAATATTTACTCATATTTTCCTGGCCATTAAAATATGATTTTCCAGATAATAGTTCTGGAGAATGGTAAAGTGGTTGAACAGGGACCCCATGAAGTTCTATTGACCAAGGCAGGTAGATACGCGCAGCTCTGGGCACAGCAAAATAGCACAGTGGATGCCCTTGATTCAGCCATTAAATTGGAGGCATAGATGTTGCAATCTTCCCTTGACCATACAAAGCTTGAAGCTGTTCAGCTGCCAATGTTGTTGACCTCCTATGAAATGCAACCTTGTTGTACAAGACCAATTGATGGTTGTCGTCTGTGGGTTCCATCATCATAATGAACAACCAAAGGGATAATATCTGTTACGTCTTAGAAGAAAAGAAAGAAAGCAATACCATTTGATGGATGAAGACAATTTCAACTGAGATTATGGTGAGATACACAAACCTTCATAACTTGGTCAATTAAATGCATGAAAAGTCACCCAAAAACTGTAGATCTGATTTTCTCCCAATGTCTAATCTCTGGTTCTTATACAAAAGGATGTCTTATCTTTGGTCCTTGGGTTGGGTGGCATTGAATTGCTGATGATGAGTAAAATTTGTTCCGTTATTTTCTGTTGTATAGTTATCACACCAAATGATTTACAAGTTTTGGACTCTCAGGTTTTTCAGGAGATGCTCTAAACTTTTTTTGGATTCCATGTATGCAGTATTTGCTTATGTTTTCAATTGCATGCACTGATAAACTCTTTAGAGCCATGTCCTTCAACCTTCTATTACATCATTAAGTTAAGGTTTTGAGTTTCCATATACTCGTCACATATAAAACCCGGACAAGCAGAAAACTATTGACAAAGTAGGCCTAGTTGCACATTAGCATTTGCAAACACAATAAGTTGTGATTTGCAGTGATAAAACATGATGTGCATGGTTAGCATTCTCTGTGACTGTCATGCTGCTTTGCTCCTCATACTTCATTTGACTGTACTGATTCAACTTTACGTTTCAGAATCTATTCAAGCTTACCTTACAAACTTTGTCGTATCGATGATGACAGAACCTAACGCGTTGGCACTGTGCCAAATGTGTCAAGAATCTTATGTTAAACCAAAATGGAAGTTACATGCTCTGGAATCACCGTACAGTTGTCAAATTGATTGATCCACGTTACGCTAACCCTATCACCGACAAGGTGCCTGATATCTTGATTTATATGGAGAGTAGTGTTAGTGTTAAGTCTGTGGATTTAGTCTATCAAATTCTCAAAAGATCATTTTAGGTAACAGGGCTGCTTCAAAGGAAGAAGCAATAGATATCTAGCTAGTTTTGGAAGATATCCTGCTATTGTTGAAGTCTTAGCTGCTTTCATTTCCTTGCTGTTGGTAAGAGTTGATTTGGTTATTTGTTCTTGTGTACCTTCTTTGTACTCAACCCGTGCATTGTTTGTACACCATGATTCACTTCTTTTTACAGATTTGTGCATTCCTCAAAATAATTGTTATAGTACAAGCTGATTGATAAGTTGAGGTGACATGGGCAGCTTTCAGTTTGGTTGTTTCTCTCGTTTTGCGAGGGTTGATGCTTCAGGAGCTCTGTTATTTTTGGCTTGAATTTGTTCAAGTCAATCAGTTGGTACATGTATTTGTGATTAAAAGTGCAAAAGAAAATGGATTGAAAAAAAAAAACTGAGAGATTGAAATGAAGCATGCATGAAAACGTAAAGAGACAGTTGAACATGTAAATTGCAACTGAAATCTGGAATTGCATGTCAGCCTTCAGCCATTAAGTTTTTGTTATTTTCTTCTGATAAGAAGAGGGGCATCAATCAGCCCTTATTTTTCTTTAGTCTTTACGTTATAACATATTTCCTTCTTTCTGATAAGAGAGGGGAAATCAATATACTCTTGTCTATGGCAGAGATAAATTCCTGTCGCTGTTGTGAAACCGAAAAAACTAATATGAATGCAGCAATCAGTGGGAGTGGGAGAGACCATGTACAAAATATGAAAAAGATCAGCTGATATAAACACTGATTAGCCTCAAACTGGGCAAATGATCGATGAGTAGTAGGAAGTCTAAATAAGTTTTGTTTGTAATGCAATGAATTTGAATAGGGGTTAAGGGGGCATACAAGAGTAGAAGAAGAATGCTGAAAGAGGAGGGAACAGGTCAGATTTATGGGCTCGTGCATGGACAAACCAGAAGGAGTGCAAGAATATGGGCTTTGGAGGAGAAAGCACACCAACTCTCCCTCCAAAGACGGACTCATAAGCCACCGCCATCACCATCAGCATTAGAAAGTAAAAAGAAAAGGAGGGGCCGCAAACGCAAAAGCCTCCTCCTATACATGGGCGTTAATTCTGTTGCTCCCCCCATGAACCAGAAGGTCTGTCTCCCCCCCTTCTTTGCTTTTACTTTTAAGAAAAATATTTTGCTTACGAACTTATCTGTCCTTTATATTTTTTAAAAAAAAACAAAATTATTTACCTATGATAAAATTAATGTGGTGATATTTGATTGGATTGGGCTCTCTTATAGTCAGTCCCATGTAGGTGTTTGGGCAAATGGCTATGGTAAAGACGATGTAAGGCCAAGGCCCTTGGTTGTGAGGTCCAGCATGTTATCATATATATATATATATATATATATATAAACCTCAAAGGCATAAGTGATTCGGGGCAACACCCATTGCATTATAGATTTATAATGATGTTTTTACCATTCATAATAAAAGCCATGGAAGCATAAATTGGTGGTGGATTGTCTTTTTATAGGGTGTATTTGATATTATTAAATTGATTGAAGTTGAATCGGTTATTTTTTTTATATATCAAAAAGAATAAATAACTCGTTTAAGGACTGCTTAGCTTTTCATTTTTTTAAAAATAATAAAATAACTAAATTATTCCTAATAACAAAGAATTCTAAACTTATTATCGGTGGTTTTTTTTGTCTTTTTATTATGGCATTTTGTTATTATCATGTGGGATAAGAGGGATGATTTGATCATTTATTAAATTTAAATATTATTAAAAAAAATGATCAATACTTGCATTGAATGCGTTAACACTTGGGTTTGTATGAGGGGTTCGAGCGATGCATGCAACATTGCTTGTTGGCCAAACACCATATTCCAAAGTGGCATTGCAAAGTGTTTGATGTCACTCTTTATGCCTGGGTGGCGCATGTGGCCAACAAACTACCGGTTTGTCGTTAGCGACCTCTCTCTCTCTCTCGATTCTCTTGTCAAACCATCCAATTTTTCAGACTAGTCATTCAACTTGGTTTTTCTTTAAATTTATATTTTGCTCTTTTGATTACTATTTATTTTACTTGAAATAATTTATGATGTCAAAATGTTTTTTTGTATTTCATCATTCTTTAATTATTTCATCTATCAAACTTGGTTATTATTCTTTAAATTGCTATTTTTTTTGTTTTTCATTTTTTCTTGATTTGTTTTATTTTTCAATTTAATCCCTCATTCTTTTATTTCATTTAATATTAATATTAGATTT
>Ga0307511_10001851_pt1 | contig 22231 bp, 22 predicted proteins | sample 13_EM_MG_FD_200266 | JGI IMG/M metagenome (GOLD analysis project Ga0307511, IMG submission 200266) | Populus trichocarpa ectomycorrhiza microbial communities from riparian zone in the Pacific Northwest, United States - 13_EM | ecosystem: Host-associated > Plants > Roots > Unclassified | place... | reverse complement strand
CCGTGACATGACGGCCCAGGCCGTGCCCAATATCGCCCCCTCGAAGGTGGCTGCCTACTTTCACAAGACGGAATGTTTCTGCTTCTCGCCGCAGCACTTCAATGTGAACGAGCAGCGCAACATGCCCATACGCTTCATCGTGGATCCGGCCATACCGAAGTACATCGACCGGATCACTCTCGCATACACCTTTTACGACGCCTCATCGCAGGTCACCAGGCGCTGAGGCGCGACTCGTTCATTTTTCGGGAAATTCAAGACAATGGCAAACGCAGCACACGCACAGGACAGCAACTCCTACTACGTACCGCACGACAGTACGTGGCCCATAACCGGCTCGGTCGCGCTGTTCACCCTCATGCTCGGCGCCATCTCCTATCTCAACGACTGGGCGGGCGGCTGGTCGTTCCTGCCCGGCGTCATCCTGATGGCTTTCATGTTCTTCGGCTGGTTCGGCACCGTGATTGGCGAGAGCCAGCGCGGCGCCTACAACATCCAGGTGGACCATTCCTTCCGCATGGGAATGATGTGGTTCATTTTCTCCGAAGTGATGTTCTTCGCAGCCTTCTTCGGCGCACTGTTCTACGCGCGTACCTTGTCGGTGCCGTGGCTCTCGGGTCAGGGCGTGAAGGTGTTTACCAACTTCATCCTCTGGCCCCACTACGAAGCCAGTTGGCCGACGAACGGTCCGGGACACGTCGGTGGCCACGCCGATTCGACCTTCGGCGTGATTCCTGCCTTCAGCCTGCCGGCAGTCAACACGGCGATTCTGTTGACCAGCGGTCTCACGATTACGGTTGCCCATCATGCGTTGCGCGCGGGAAAGCGTGGCACGCTCACTTTGTTCCTCGCCCTGACGTTCATCCTGGGATTCACGTTCGTAGGCCTGCAGGCCACCGAGTACGGCGAGGCCTACAAGGAACTCGGTCTGCGGTTGTCCACCGGCATATACGGCTCGACGTTCTTCATGCTGACCGGCTTCCACGGCCTGCACGTGACAATCGGCGCGATCATGTTGCTCGTCATCTGGCTCCGCGTGCTGCGCGGGCACTTCACACCCGAGCGCCACTTCGCCTTCGAAGCGGTTGCCTGGTACTGGCACTTCGTGGACGTAGTCTGGCTCGGCCTGTTCATCTTCGTGTACTGGCTTTGAGCGTCGAAGGCACAGCCAGCAGGCGCAGCCAGCAAAAATCACACTTTTTGCTGGTGGACGACGAAAGTAATGTCCGCGGAAATTGCCGGGAGCAATTTCCGCCAATTAACGAGCGGATGTCAGCCCGTGGGGCGCGATGAGTCCAAGGTGCCACGCGATCATCAGCAGAACAAACAGCGCCACGGACAGGCCGATGCGTATGGTCAGGTCGCGCGCGACTTTGCGCGAATCCCCTGTCTTGCGTGACAGGTGGAACAAGGCCGAGCCCAAACTGGCGACGATGGCCAGCAGCACGCCGATGATGAGTATTCGGATCAGGGTTCCCATGTGCGTGGCTTTCAGTTTATAGACCCCAGGCTGCGCGCGTGTCCATCCGGATTCCGATCGGCTCCCGCATCTTCGCTCCGTCATGGATTTTCACGTCCCTGACCCTAGTCCTGTGCGTAGCGTTCTTCCTCCTCGGCCGCTGGCAGTGGCGCCGGGGTGAGCTGCGGCAGGCCGAGTGGGACCGGTTTGCGGCCGGCGCGGAACGGGTGATTCCGCTGGGATCGCGAGGCGTGGAGCAGATTCCTCGCTTTCAGCGAATCAGCGTGGTCGGGCGCCTGGACGCGGAACACCAGTTTCTACTGGACAATCGCAGTTACCAGGGGCGCGCGGGTTACGAAGTGCTGACGCCAATGCAACGTCCAAACGGGCGGTTCGTATTAATCGACCGTGGGTGGGTACCCTTCTCGGGTCTGCGTGAGCGGTTGCCGGGCGTAGCGCTGAAACCGCGCGAGATTGTGACGGTTGTTGGACGGGTGGATAGTCTGCCGAGCCCCGGACTGGCGAGCGGTCGTGCTCCGCCCGATCGGGGGACGTCGTGGCCCAAGGTGACGGCTTTCCCTACGATGGACCAGTTGAGCCTGGCGCTAGGAATTCCTCTGGAGCGGCAAATCGTTCTTCTCGATGCGAAGGAAGAAGACGGCTATGTGCGCGACTGGCATCCACCGGGAATGGAGCCGATCCGACACTGGTCGTACGCCGTGCAATGGTGGTCATTTGGAGTCGTATTGATCGTGCTGTGGGTGGGTTTGAGCATTCGCAAGGTTGCGCAGGGCCAATGAGCGAACCAGGGAACGCGCTGGAGAATGACTTACGCTCGCGCAACCTGCGCATGCTGGCCGCGCTGGCCGGCCTGTTCCTGTTACCGCTCGCGAGCGCGTTCTGGATGTACTACGGCACCGACTGGCGCCCGGCGCGAACCGTAAATCATGGCGAATTGATAACGCCCGTAAGATCATTGCCCGCAACTCACCTGCAGCCGGCGGTCATGCCGGAAAGCACACCTGCGCAGTTGTTCCATGGAAAGTGGTCGCTGGTCTATGTCGGTGATGGCCGATGCGAGACTGCGTGCCGTCAGGCACTCTACGTCATGCGCCAAACCCGCCTGTCCCTCAACAGCGAAATGACCCGGGTCGATCGCGTGTTCTTGGCGGCCTCGCAATGCTGTGCCCGCGAGTTTCTCGCACATGAGCATCCGGGTCTGCTGGTATTGGACGCCAGTGGCACTGAGGCCAATTCATTGTTGGCCGTGTTCCCGGCCAACGAGCGCGAGCAGTCGCTGTTCATCGTCGATCCGCTGGGTAACCTGATGATGAGGTACGACGTCCGGCAGAATCCGAAAGGATTGCTTCAGGATCTGAAAAAGCTCCTTTCCCTCTCGCATATCGGTTGAACCATCATGCCGGCCGCCCGTTGGATCCGTTCGCTCGCGCTCGCAGGCCTGCTGCTTTGCTTCACGGTCGTCGTGCTTGGCGCTTATGTGCGTCTGACCGCAGCAGGGCTAGGCTGCCCGGACTGGCCCGGCTGTTACGGACACGTCACGCCGCTCGGCGCAGAAGCAAGCGCGTCCGCACAAGCGGCGTTTCCCCTGAAGCCGTTGAATGTTGGCAAAGCATGGCGGGAGATGATCCATCGCTATGCAGCTTCGACGCTGGGCCTGATCATCATCGTGATTACCGTTCTCGCCTTCACGACACGTCGTGCGCGCCTCGTCAGCCTGCCGCTCGCGGTAGCGCTGTTGGCCACTGTCGTGTTTCAGGGTGTGTTGGGAATGCTGACCGTTACCTGGCAGCTGAAGCCATTGATTGTCACGGGTCACCTGGTATTTGGTCTCACGACACTCGGCCTGCTATGGTGGTTGTGGCTCACGCTCCCGCGCAACTCGTGGGGGAACACGTCGATCGCCGGTTCACGGGGAGTCGCCCTCAGCGCAACCACCGTGGAAGCGGCGCGCCTGGCTTGGCGACTCGCGCTGATCGGGCTCATCGCGCTAGCGATTCAGATCGCCCTCGGAGGGTGGACGAGCAGCAATTATGCGGCTATTGCGTGTCCCGACTTCCCGAAGTGCCAGAATGCATGGTGGCCCCAGACCGATTACAGGTATGCCTTCGTCCTGTGGCGCGGGTTGGGTATCAACTACGAAGGCGGTGTGCTCGAAAATCCCGCCCGGGTCGCCATTCATCTCACCCATAGGATGGGCGCAGTCATTGCCACGCTGACGCTATCCCTGGCCGCCCTGACGGTGCTGACCCGCCGGCTATTGGCGAGATTCGCGCTGCCGGCCTGGTTAGTGCTGGCCGCGCTGCTGTTGCAGCTGACGATTGGAGTCTCAATGGTTTTGCGAGGGTTCCCCCTACAGCTCGCGACGGCGCATACAGCCGGAGCTGCGCTGTTGCTGCTATCAGTCCTGGCGCTATTGCGTAGCGTCGGGACCGCAGCTCGAGGGAGCGCTCTTTGATGCAGCACTCGCAGCAGGTTGCAGCGCCACCAGCAATCTGGCGTCGCTACCTCGAGCTGACCAAGCCGAAGGTGGTCGCGCTGATCACCTTCACGGCCATCGTTGGCACTCTGCTCGCCAGTCCGGGCATGCCGCCGCTGGATGCACTGGTATGGGGGAATCTGGGGATTGCTCTCGCTGCGGGGTGTGCAGCGACTATCAATCATGTCCTCGATCGGCGAATCGACGAGCAGATGAACCGCACACGAGCGCGGCCTTTGCCCACGGGGCAGCTGAACGAACGGCAGGCTCTGATGTTCGCAGCCGTGTTGGGAGTGACTGCGATGGCGATTCTCGCCTTCCTGGTCAACCTGCTGACGGCCGTGCTGACGTTCGCATCGTTGATCGGCTATGCAGTTGTCTACACGGTCTGGCTGAAGAGAGCGACGTCCCAGAACATCGTCATCGGTGGCGCGGCCGGCGCCGCCCCTCCTGTACTGGGCTGGGCTGCGGTGACGAACACCATCGATCCAAACGCCCTCCTGCTGTTTCTGATCATTTTCGTGTGGACGCCGCCGCACTTCTGGGCGCTCGCAATAGCCCGCCGGGATGAGTACGCACGTGCAGGCATCCCGATGCTACCTGTCACTCACGGCGTCAAGTACACCCAGCTGCACGTATTGCTCTATACGGTCCTACTGTTCGTCGTGACGCTGATGCCGTTTCTCACCCACATGAGTGGGCTGTTGTACCTCGCAGTCGCAGTGGTGCTGAACACGGGTTTTCTCTACTACGCGTTCGCGTTGAGGATCACCGCTCGGCAGGAGTTGCCGATGCGCGTCTTCAAATTCTCTATCACCTATCTGATGTGGCTGTTTGCCGCACTGCTGGCGGATCACTACCTGTCGACCACGCCAGCCGCGCTGCACTGAACTTCGGCTCAACGGCCCCAGCACTCCTGAGGCGTCGATGACGATGATCCACTCACCGTGCGACTGTTCGTGTCATTGAGCATGAAGGTGCCGCACTTCGTGTCCGCGACCTGACCGCGGATCGGCACGGCTCTGAGCGCAAACGAATTGTCGTTGATGCCCGCAGTATCAACCTCAATGCTGTATGTGCCGCTCGATGCGTCCGGAAGGCTGGTGGCAGCAAGGCAAGGTGCGGTCGGTGCGGTCGTCCCGCCGTCTTTATACGTATTGTTACGCGTAAAGCAGCGTTCAAGGTCGGCGGCCAGGGTAACTAGCGCTCTTTTGGCGTCGGCGCGATTGGCCCGCAGCACGTATGCACGGTAAGACGGGATGGCGACGGCCGAGAGAATGCCGACTATGGCTACCACTATCATCAGCTCCAACAGCGTCATGCCGGCGTTAGTCTGCTTCAGGCTATTCATCATGAATCTCCGTTGCGCGCTTCAGCGAACCTGACGCCACGATTGTCTCCCGACCGCACGCGGTCCGGGATTCTTGCAGATCGTCTCCGTCTGGCCATTCGAACCGGCGAAGATCAGGTAATCGCACTTGTTAGGACCACCACCACCCCCGCCAGTGCCGGTGCCACCGCCACTGCTTGCTGTGTCGTTACTGGACAGAAGGGTCGGCTTGGAGCCGATGCCCACGTCGAGCACCACCCCCGAGACGGTCACTTTCGTTCCATCCGGCAAAGTCACCATGTCATGGGAGTCGAAAACGTGGTCGCCGTTGAGATCAAACGGTGGCGTATCGGTACGGCCGCCCGTCATCAGATCGATCGTCATGCCCGGGCTTTTGCCACCGCCGCTGCAAGGATCGGAATTCGGAATGAGGCTCGCGAGGTTCAGCTGGCCATTGATGAGCAGGAAGTCCGTGACTTGCATTTCGCCTTGGAAGCCGCTGACCGGCGAGATCAGGTCCAGGTACCACCCGCGGTTCGAGCCTATGGGGTTCTTGCTCACAACGCGTACGGAACTCGACACGGTGGTACCGTCCGCCTTGGTAAAGCTCGTCACGGCGTCGTAAATGATCGTTTGCTGCGTGAGCGCTACGTTCGCCTGCGAGCGGTCCGGAACGATGTCGGAGATGGTGCCGGCATTCTTGTCGTAGATGCCGTAGATAGTCTGGGTTGTCAGATTCGATACGACGGAGTCGCTCGCCTCTAGGTACTTGCCCGTGCCGAATGCCACAATCAGGCCCTGTCCATTCGGCCCGCGACTCACACTGGGCTTCATCGTAATCGGCTGGCGTTTGCCGGCGGCGTCCTTTGCAACAAAAATCGGCGCTAGAGAGCTCCCGGACGTATAGGCCACCTTCCAGTTGGCCGGCGCGGGGTCAGCAACATTGAATTTCCAAAGATTCCCGAATAGATCGCCCGCATATACGTAGTCCGTGTTTCCATCGCCGTTCACATCGATAGTCGCCGGTGACGAAAGGCCATTGGGCCGGGATTGTCCGGTCGGATCCTGAGCCATCCCCACTCCGGTATCGATCTTCTGCAGCAGCGCGCCGGTCTCGACATCCACGATATAGAGTACCGCGTTCCCTGTAGAGCTCGGATGAGTGTCAGTGACGGTGTTGTTATAGCCATTACCGAATATTGCGACCCACCTGTTGTTGCTGAGGCGCACGACCAAGGGACGGCTGAAGGTATAGCCGAGATCCGCATTTTGTGCGTCGGTGAACTCCCACAGGAACGGAGTTGTGGTGGAGCTCTCGCTATATCCATCCGGTTTCGTAACATCAAGCGCGAACACAGATTGCCCGCCCGCGTTCAGGCCGGCTGTGAGAACCGTGTGCCACTTTCCTCCGAAGAAGGCGTCGGTAGCCGCCGGCGCGCCATCCACGAAGTAGCGATGAGCGTACAACGGTTGTGTCAGGCGATAGAGGTTGTTGAACACTCCGCCTGGGATGAAGGCAAAGAGCTCCACTCCGGTGTCGGCTCGGACCGCGTGCATCATGCCGTCATTCGCGCCGAAGTAGATCGTGGGCACGCGCTGCACCTGTTGGGTCAGAAAGGATGAGTAAGACACCGCATCGATCGCATCCGGATAGCGGAAATTGCTGATGCTGACGTACACGGGAGCCGAATCTATGACGTCGCCGAGAGCGCTCACCCTATTGCGGAACGTGCCGCCGCTCTGCTGCTCCTTGCTGTGATCACCGCGTAAGTAGTCAACCCGGGCGGTGGCAATCGCGGCAGTATCAGTCTGCTGCAGCTGGCCCTGCCGGGTTGAATCCAGACTTGCCCATCGGAACGGGACAGCGGTGCCGTCGCTGTTGACTGAGAAGATCTGACGCGTGCCCGCCGCCGGCATTGCCCCGGCCGCGGTCCAATTGTTCGGCGAGCCGTCGGTCCCGTCGGGATTTATGGGAATCGACACCAGGTCTCCGTTCCACGTACTGCTGTTGAAAATAACCTGGTACTTGCTCGAGTTGCTGCTGATGGAGCCACTATTGACCGCAACGGCAGCTCCGCTGCCGACGCGGGCAGCTATGCTGTTGAGGACAGAGGCAAGTTTGTCCGCGACATCGGCTGGACTGTTCGCGTTGAGCAATGCGCCATGGCCATTGAGCGTCGCGTGCCACAGGTCATCCACGGCGACGGGATTCCTCGTCTGCGACAACTGGTCGGAGGTCGGCCACACGATAGCCGGACTGGCGGTGTACGGATCGACCGGGTTATTCGAATCGAATTGCAAGCCCTTCGTGCCAAGCGTGATGGCGAAGAAGTTCATGTGCGGGTTCTTGTTGCAATCCAGGCTCGCAGCAGCGCCCGTTGTACCGCATGCAGCAGGTACGGGCACTTTGCCGGTGGTCAGGTCGGGCCGCAGATTGTTGGCATAGGCATCCATGATTCCGTCAGCCATGGTGTTGGAAACGGTATCTGCATACGGGCTGCCCTTGTTGCCGTCGACGTTTCCGATCGTATCGAAGCCGTCACCACTGGCGAGCGGGTTGGCGAAACCGTCGGTAAAGAGCATTCCGAAGTTCTGCTGGCATGCGTATTGAATCGGAGCAGTGGAGCCGGTGCGCTTGTAGTTGCGCACCACATTCGCGACTGCGGGCCGGTTGGGCGTACCGCCCTGGCCAGTCCAGGTCTGATAGAACTGCGTATAGAGGGCAGTGCGATTGGCCGCAATGTCGATGTCCTGCATCGTCAGGTCGGGTGATGTCGCGCTCTGTGTGGTGTTGATCGTGAAGCCCGCAACACGCGTGTTCGTGACGCTCGTGAACGCAGAACCCAGACCGCCGCGCAGCGCCTGGTGGCGTTTGCGGTAGTACTGAAACCAGTTCGCGAAATTCTGGATCGCGGCGTTGTATTGAGCCGTGGACGCGAAATTCGCGGACTTGATCTGGTAGCCGGTGAGCGCGGTACCGTCCGGCGCCCAGCCCGTGAGCGTAGCGCCCGTGTAGCCGAAGTTCGCCGGCAGCGACGTGGCGGATTTGAGGTAAAAAGTAGCCGGGAAATACCGAATCGCAACCGATCTGTTGTCGGGAAGCTGGTAGGTTCCGAGCGATGACACGCACCCGCTGTTCGCCTGGATGACGCAGCCGCCCGTTCCGGCGGTCTGCCAATGCTTGCTGTATGTTCCATCCACTCCGGTTGGATAGAAGCAGGTCCCCGCGGGCAGGGCCATACCGTCAAAAACGCGGAAATAATAGTTGGTGTCGCCGCCAGGCAAAGAGTCGCTGCACGAAGCGGTCGTGTCCGCGCCAGCGGTGCCCGCGAAGTCGCGCGTGAGATCGATTGTCTTCCCTGATGTGGAATACACCGCGTCGTAGCGAGTCGCCGTCGTTACTGCATTGACGAAGGTCAGCCCGCCTCCATCCGGCCACGGAATGTACGAGGTCGACGGATTGAAGTACGCGTGGTTGTAATCCGGCGAGCGCGACCAAGCGTAGGCCGGCAGTGGCGGAATGGCGAAGTGATCGTTGTCCGAGTCACCGAGCCGCCGCTGGTCGGAGTTGTTGTTGACGTTGTAGCCGTTAGGAAACAGATAGGCGAACTTCTTCCACGTACCGCTCGAGTTGCCCGCGTTGGCGAAATTGAGAACGCCCGTGGCCGGTAAGTCTGTCGAGCCGTTCGCTGTGCAGCCGGTGAAGCTTTTCCCCGTGGTGTCCGGACAGCTTCCCGACGGATTGCCCGTGCGCCACCACGCAGCTCCATCATTGGCCCTGAGCAGCAACTCGAAGTCCATCGAGCCCGAATCGTCGATGGCCATGATCAGGTTCGGCTTCACGCCGGAGCCCAGGTAAAGCGGGGAATCAACGAGCGACAGCGTCCCCGCGTGGCCAGCCTCGCAGGCCAGGCACCAAAGCAAGGCGGCGGCGGTGGCATGCACCAGACGACGAACGCGTTTCATTCTCATGGTTAACCTCATTCGGCGCGGTGCGGGCGCCTAATCAAACTTGCGCGCAAAAGTGGTTTGTACGACGCTATTCGCGAGACCCGACACTCCGCTCGAGTGCCCGGTTACCTCGTAGAAATCGCGGCCCACGGGTTCGACACCGGTTTCGACTCCCCCGTCCGTGCGGACGAATCCCAGGTGCTCGACGACATAGGTGGGATTGGCGCTGGCTTTCACGCCGCTCATCGCATTGCCAGCTGGGTCGGCAAATGGGGTCGCGTTGCTTGACCACCAGGTCGCGGTCTGGTTTGCCAGATCCGGCGGACTACCCTGTATCCAGGACTTGCACGTAGCAGAAGGAGAGCAATCGATTGCGGTCACCTGCTGACGTACCACCGCCTCGCCATTGCGCGCCGCGGCCTCCGCGGCTTCGAACGCTACGTTGAGATCTCGGGTGTTGCCGACCATTCGCTCCTCTACGCGCGACATCTGCATCACACTCAGCGCGAGAATCGTCATCACCACGAGTAATAACAGTGCGGTGATGAGAGCAGCGCCTCGCTGGGGACAGGCCGAAAGCGGCTTTGCTGAACGGACACGAAACATATCCATCTGCCTTCAGGTAGTTCGGTTGCGCAATGCAACGGTGGTTGTGAACAACGATCGTTCGTAATGATCGTTGAAAGGGCCGACATCCTTACTCAACAGCGTATATGTTCTCTTATCCACGTCAGGCGAGTTGGCTTCCGGAGAACGCACCAGGATGGCGAGTCTCACGCTGACGACGTTGCTCCAATTGCTTGCCGCGTCAACGGTGTCGGCATTGGAGTACGTATTCACGACGGTGTCGCCATCAGTGTCCACGCCGTATTGGATTTCCATTTTTTCGACACCGGGAATCACTTCTTCCGGGTTCGCATTGCCGACAATTCTCCACAAAGCCGGTCCCGCCGTGCTGTTCTTCACGGCGGCTGTTGCGCTCGGTGCTATGTAGTAGACGACGGTGTCGACCGGCGAGACCTGCGCCCCCTTGGCAAAGCTCGCCAGAAGATTGGCGGTTAGATTGATCGGCTCGGATCCAGTGGTTTTCAGTTTCAGTGTGGCGGTAGTGCCGGCGTCGTCCGCCGCGGATGGGGTGGATGCGAAGAATGACTCGCCACCACAGTCGTTGATGACGAACGTCGTACCCGCGACTTTCTGGCCCGCGCTCTTGCCAATCACGATGTCATCGCTGGGATTCGTGAATTGCGTCGTTCGAAACTGCGGCAGCCCGCCGCGAATCGTCCTGACCACAATGACGTCATTGGCCGACGAAGGTGCGGGGGTTGCGCCCGAGAGCACCGCATCGAGTGTCGGGCTCCAGGAGCCGTTCGAGCCCTCGTAGCCCTGCACTGGTACGTCGAAGCGCCATGGGAGGGTAGTTGGATTGGTCAACCGGTTGTTGGCTGAAAAAAGACCCGCGATGGGCTGGGCGCATCCGGGGAACCCGGCACTGCGCAGGTCGCGCAGAATCATCTCGAAGGCGGCGCGGCCGCCCTCCTGGTTGCGCGCCACACGCTCATTCTCGAGATAGGTGATCTTCGAGCCGGCCACGACCGCCAGGATGCCGGCCATGAGAAGCAGGCTCAGAGTCATGGCGATCATGATCTCGACAATGGTGAAACCCTGCTGGCGAGCTTGGATCGTGACGGCGCGTTGATTCATCGGAGCGTCCCTCAATTGGACAGCTGTGTCGTTACGGCAAATGTCACGACGTCCGTGGTCTGCGGCGTGGTAACCGGTGTACCTGTGGGACCTGTGGTGGTCGTGGTTCTCGTGAGGTTCGCATGGACGTCATCCCATACGATTTTCACCGTGAACAGATTCGTGGCCGCGGAGAACTCGACGGAGCCACTGGGGCTGACGCTTCCTGTAGGCAGCGCGTTTGTGATGTTTCTTCGCCACGCGACCAGATCGTCACCCGCCACCGTCCCGCCGACCGGAGTCGCATCGATAGCAATGTTGTAGGCTTTGGCATCAATGGCCGCCGTCGGATTGGCGCGCATGCGGTCAATGATGTCGTAAGCAAGATAGACCGCCTGGGTGCGTGTTGCGGACCCGTGATTCGCTTTGAGACTGGTGATCTGCAGACCAGCGATCCCGAGCAAACCAACAGAGAAAACAACGAGCGCAATCATGACCTCGACGAGCGTATATCCGCGCTCAGATCGCCTGCGAACGCTTGCGTTCTGCATGGTTCCTTCTAGTGCGCGAATTACTATGCGCACGGCTGACGTTGCGTGCTGATTGTTCCGCCCGCGGACACCTGGATGTGCCGCACCTGCAGGCCCTTGCAGGCGGGGTATGAGACGTCGATGGCGGCGGCCGCGGCCACCGTGCCTGTCGGTTGGTACTGAACGAAGGCGCTGGTCGTCGTGAACTGAATATTCCCGGTCTCTCCGCGCCATTTCTGCAGTACGAGATCCGTCGCTCCGATGACGCCTGCAGTACCCGGATTCTGAAAGACGATCCAGCCGGAGGCCCAGTTCGTTGCAGCTCCGCATGTCGCTCCATCGGCGGACGCACAGATCGTGACGGGAATGCTGCGCCTCGACGCCTCACCGCGCGCGAGATTGAGTGCCGTGATCAGATCGTTGTTAGCGGCGGTAACGCGGTTGCTGCTCGTGAACTCGCGGAACGACGGACCAGCCAGTGCGAGCAGTATGCCAATCAGCGCGATACTGATCATCAGTTCCAACAGAGTAAAGCCGGAAGTTCGCTTCACGACATTCCCTTGCAATTGAGTCCCTCGACGTGTCGCACGCACGATAGAGAATCAACCTTGCGGGAAGCTGAAGCGGCGCCTCCAGGACGGCGACCGTGGCGTCCGCGCGTTCAGAATGTGACGCGGTTCTCGCACCTTCGGCGCGCTTCGTTCATCGGGGCTCGTCGAGGCGATACCCGAGTCCACGCACCGCGCGCAGCACGGCCGAGTCGCCTAGTTTCGCCCGCACACGGGAGACGTGTACCTCCACCGCGTTCGGTGATGTCTCGCGGTCCCAACCCACCACGGCCTGTTGTAACCGCTCCTTGGTCACGATGCGGCCGCAATTCAGGGCGAGGCACTCCAGGATCAGCCACTCCCGGCCCGTCAGCTCGATGGGTCCGCCGTCGATGTACAGCTGGCGTCCAGTGACGTCGATGCGAATTCGGCCCAGAGTCAACTGCCCGCTGGAGTTGAAGTGCGAACGGCGTAGGAGGGCGCGGCAGCGGGCTGCGAGCTCTTTCTGCTCAAACGGTTTGACGACGAAGTCGTCCGCGCCCAGATCGAGGGCCTCCGTTGCCAGGGTCTCCCGGGCAGTCAGGATCATGACCGGCAGTTGGGCGCCCGAGCCTCTCAGGCGACGCAGGAGCGTCAGTCCGTCGGTGCCGGGTAGACCAACGTCCAGGATTGCCAGGTCAAAATGTTCGGCGTCGAGTGCGCTCGCGGCCTGGTCAGCGTCGTGCGCACAATCCACAGCGAATCCTGCCAGGGACAGTCCGCGACGGACTGCATCAGCAACGAGCAGATCATCTTCGACCACCAGAATGCGCATACAGTCCCTGTGCCATTGCCGGATTGCGGCAACCGCGCGCAACACTTTCTAACCGCCATCAAGGTCCTTGCAGTGTAGTGTATGGGAGCACGTGTTGGAATTCGCGCGGGACTTTACATGTGCCGGTGCGACTGCGTTCACTCTGGAGATGTAGACTTTAGCCTCGGTGTTGTTTTTCGCTTGACCAGTTGGGGACCCGCCGGCAGGTCGATCACAATGAGGTCGGCCTCGCGGCCATGCTGCAGGATCACTCCGCCTGGTGGACTGATCTTGACGCCGTCACCCACATTCAGCCGGGTGTCGTTCACTGCAATGGAACCGCGCACCATGTGGAGGAACGCGCGGCGATCCTTGGGCAACTCGAGCTCGAATCGTTGGGCTTCGTGAAATAGCCCGCCGTAGATGCGGGCGTCCTGATGAACGACCAGGGAACCGTCCGCCCCGTCGGGTGAGGCGAGCAATCGCAGCCTGCCCCGCTTGTCGTCGGCTGCAAAGTGCTTCTGCTCGTAAGCCGGCGGCAGTCCGTTGTTCGTGGGCTTGAGGCAGATGTGCAGCAGATGCGCATCCTGGGACGCCGAGGTGTTGAATTCGGTGTGGTTGATCCCCGTTCCGGCGCTCATGCATTGCAGGCTTCCGGCACGCAGGACGGTGTCGTTGCCCAACGAGTCTTTATGGCGTAGCTCGCCATCGATGAGATAGGTCAGGATTTCGGTGTCGCGGCGCTGCTGGCTCGGATAGCCTTTCCCCGGCTTGACGCGGTCCTGGTTCATGACGTTCAACGGACCGAACTCAACATGCTCCGGATCGTAGTAATCGGCAAAGGAGAAGGTGTAGTAGCTTTTCAGCCAGCCGTGATCGTCATAACCGCGGTCACGGTTCCTTCTTAGCTCGAGCATGTTATGCGCCGCCTGACTTGCGGCTCAACACCACCTGCCAGGAGGACAGGCGGCGCTCGTTGAGCAACAGGATGCCCGTCGCGTTGTAGTGGTTGCCATCGACCTGGCCCATGTGTTCGCAACCATGGTAGCCGGAGGCGGTGCAGGTGTAGACGCTCAGGATGCTGGTGCCCACTACGCTGAAGGTGCCACTGAGTTTGCCGAGGGTCGCATTCTCGGCCGTCCACTTCATACAGGTTCCGTCGCGGCCGGGGGGGCTGATGGAATAGGCGTTGACGAATTCGACCGGCGGTGAGCCGAACACCTTCAGGGTGCCGGCCAATAGCCACGTCGTCGGATGGTGGGCGATTTCAGTTCGCCCCTGAGCCTCGAGGGGTTCGCCATCAGCGCGCCAGAAGGTCCCCTTGGAGGTCCACACTCCAGGCTCGAACAGAAACGTATGCATCATGGTGTGGCTTGGGGCTTAGGTTCCCTTGGGTGGCTATTATGGCCTTAGAGCGGGTTTAGGGGTACGTTGCGGCAAAACCACGCCGAGCGGGTGCAATTATGTTGATCGAGCGAATCTGGGCAGCGAACAGCTACCGCAATTTCCACTACCTGATTGCATGCCCCGAATCGGGCGAAGCGCTCGCCGTCGATCCGCTCGAGTGGCGGCTCTGCCTGGACACGGCTCGTGCCAAGGGGTGGCAAATCACTCAGATCCTCAATACCCACGAGCACTTGGACCATACGGGTGGCAATGCGGGCCTCGTGGGAGCGACCCGGGCCCGCGTCCTCGCCCATGCCGGCGCCGCGTCCAGCATCGGCGGCGTCGATCGCGGCCTGCTCAAGGGTGACGTCATCCGGGTTGGCCGCACCGTTGAGCTCGAGTGTCTGGATACTCCGGGTCATACCCTCTCGCATGTGTGCCTGTTCGCGCGAACACAGGAGCCCGCCCTGATCTGCGGCGACACTCTCTTCAATGCCGGGGCTGGAAATTGTCACAACGGCGGTGACCCCGAGCGGCTGTATAAAACCTTTGCCGGGCAACTTGCGCAATTGCCCGACAGCACACGGGTGTTTCCGGGTCACGAGTACATGGCCCGCAATCTGGAATTCACCCTGGATCGCGAACCTGACAATGATGAGGCTGCGAGGCGTGTCGCTGTTGCGCGCCAACTGGAACCGACGGCGATGCCAGTTACGACGTTGGGCGAAGAGAAACACATCAATACGTTCTTGCGTCTGCAAAGTCAGACAGTCGTCGCGCGCCTGCGGGACGTGTTCCCGGAAATCGGCGTCCATCCCGATGCCAAAACAGTGTTCCTCAAGCTTCGGGAACTCCGGAACAAGTGGTAGCGTCACAGTAACTGCTGAACGACGCGAGGATTGGTTTATGACTACTCGTTTGCGGGTACTGTCGGTGTGCGTGCTCGTCGCCGCCGTGCCCTCCGCCTGGTCCAACGGCGGCGGCTCCATGAGCATGCCGCAGATGCGCGCGCCCCGCGAGGAGACTCCCGAAGACAAGGCGAAAACCGCATACAACAAGGGTATCCACGACGTCAAAAAAGCGGACAAGTTCCAAGCCTCGTCGCTGCAGCTGAGCGATGCAGGCAAAAAGGATCGTGCGGTGCACGAAGCGCAGGAGTATTACTCCAGTGCCCGCGTGAACTTCCAGGAGGCGGTGCAGGAAGATCCGCGCATGCACGAAGCATGGAATTACGTGGGGTATACCAACCGCAAGCTTGGAAACTACGACGCCGCACTGACGGCGTATGAGCAGGCTCTGACTCTGAAGCCGGGCTACCCGGATGCGCTCGAGTATAGAGGGGAAGCGTTTCTGGGCCTCAACCGGATTTCGGATGCCCAGCAGGCTTATCTCGACCTGTTCGCCAGCAACCGGGGACTTGCCGACAAGCTGCTCACGGCAATGAAAGGCTGGCTCGATACGCAGCGGACTTCATCGACCGCGGATGCCAACGCGATCAGCGAGTTGGACAAGTGGATCCAGGAGCGCTCGGCAATCGCCGGACAAACCGCATCGCTGACGCGCGAAGGCACGGCCGCAAGCTGGAAATAGCTCTGCCGCTGTTAGTTTGGGGCGTGGTGCTCGCGGCCGCGCCTGACAGCGCACCATCAGCCGCCGACGCTCCCGCATATGAATGGCACCTGCCGCGCGGTTTCCCGACGCCGGCGGTGCCCGCGGACAACCCCATGTCGGACGTCAAGGTTGCACTGGGGCGACGTCTGTTCTTCGAGACGCGTTTGTCCGTTACCGGGCAACACAGTTGTGCGAGCTGCCACGATCCAGGCAAGGCGTATTCCGATGGTCGCGCGTTGGCAGTCGGGGCAACGGGTGAGACGCTGAGTCACAGCGCCATGTCGCTGATCAATGTTGCCTACAACATCAGCTATGGCTGGACCCGGCCTGAGCTGCAGACACTTGAAGAGCAGATGCTCGGGCCCTTGCTGAATGACCATCCCGTTGAGCTCGGGCTGTCCGGGAGGCAAGCGCGCGTGTGCGACCTGCTCGCGGCCGAGCCCACCTATCGTACGGCGTTTACACAAGCGTTTCCGCAAGCAGCACAGCCTGTCCCCGCTGGGGACGTCACCGCTCCCCGCTGGGGACGTCACCGCTCCCGCGGCTCCAGTGCCGCGGCTCCAGTGACTTTCGACAATCTCATCAAGGCCATTGCTGCATTCGAACGCACCTTGATTTACGGCAACTCGCCTTTTGACCGCTATGTATTCAGCGGTGACCATGCAGCGATTTCGAACCAAGCGAAACGCGGGATGCAGCTCTTCTATTCGTCTCGTGCCGGATGTGGCTCGTGCCACTCGGGGTTCAATTTCGAGGGCAACTGGCGCGACCGCGAAGGGCAGACCGGCAAATCCGGTTTTGCCGACAATGGCCTCGGCGGTCCGCCGAAGAGAGTACCGACATTACGCAACGTCGCCTTGACTGCGCCGTATATGCATGATGGCCGGTTTCCGACACTGGACGCTGTGTTGGATCACTACGCGCATGCCGCAGAGCGCCAGGTGGGTGATGCCCGGTTGCATTCGTTCAACTTGTCCGCTGACGAGCGCGCCGACCTGGTAGCTTTCCTGAACACCCTGACTGACCCCGCTCTCCATGGTGACTAGGGAGCCGTGACGGCATCCGGCCGCTGAGTCAGCGGCACGTATCCCGGCTGACTCGCTACGCGGGCGATCCACGCCCTCACTGCCGTGTACGGCGTTAGATCAAAATGGGCCTCGTGTGCAACGTGTGTGTACGCATACAAGGCAATGTCCGCGAGGCTGTAAGTTTCACCGACAAAGAAACGACGCTGGGAGAGGTGGGTCTCCATTACGTCCAGCGCGGCCCGTCCCCGCGCCATCCGGTCGGGCAGCTCGGCGCGGCGCGGTGAATCCGCAGGCATATGTTTTACGATGAAACGCGGAGTCGCCACGTAGGGCTCGTGGCTGTACTGCTCGAAGAACATCCACTGCAGCACCTGCGCCCGCTTCAGGCGATCATCGGGAATGAATGGGCTGCCTTCGGCCAGGTACCAGAGAATGGCATTCGACTCGGCAAGACAGGTGCCGTCAGTCAACTCCAGCGCCGGGATGCGGCCATTGGGGTTCTTGGCAAGGAACCCGGGAGTGCGGGTCTCGTTGGCCAGGATGTCGAGCTCCACCCAGTTGTAACGCTTCTGCAGCTGTGCCAGCAGCAGGCGGATCTTGTAGCCATTGCCGGAGTCGAGATAGTCGTACAACGTCAGCATGCGCGCGGCTTCCGAGTCAGTGCAGGTGACGCATTATCGGGTCCAGCCCGTGCGCCGCCAACAAAGAGGTCCGCCGGCCAAGGGTAAGTTATTCTTGGCCATGGCCCGGCGTCTCCCACCTCTCAACGCTCTGCGCGCCTTCGAGGCAGCCGCGCGGCTCGGCAGCTTTTCGGCCGCTGCCCAGGAATTGCGGGTAACGGATTCCGCGGTGAGCCAGCAGGTCCGCGCCCTCGAACGGTATCTGGGCACGCGCCTGTTCAAGCGGCTGCCGCGCGGGCTTCTACTGACTGAGCTGGGAAGCACTTATTTGCCGGTTCTAACCGCGGGTTTCGATCGGCTTGCCGAGGCGACCTTGCGGCTGCGGTCGGGAGGGGTTGGAGGTCTGCTGACGGTGGCCACACTTCCGGCGTTCGCGTCCGGATGGCTGCTGCCACGAATTGGACGATTCCGAGAGCGTTATCCCCGTGTCGATCTGCTATTGAAGACAAGCCGGGTTCTCGCAGACTTTCGTCGTGAGGATGTGGACGTGGCCATTCGCTTCGGCGCGGCAGCCAGTGCGGACACCAAATCGATTCTCTTGCTACCCGAAGATGTGTTTCCCGTCGCAAGCCCCTCCCTCGTATCGACCTCTCTCATCCCAATGCAAGTAGCTGATCTGCGTACATTGCCGTTGCTGCACGACGTCGATGCCCATCCTGGCCAGCCATGGCTGAGTTGGCGGGCCTGGTTTGAGCGCGCCGGCGTTGAATCACCCAACGCATTGCGTGGCCTGCAATTCACGGATTCGATCGTGCTGGCCGAGGCAGCAGTTGCCGGGCTGGGTGTGGCACTCGGCCGAGGCCCCAACATAGAAGGACTGCTGGCGCGCGGTCAGCTCATCAGGGCCACTCAGGATTCTTGGCGAGCCGCATGGTCATATCGCCTGGTCGCGCCTCCTGTTAACTTCTCGCGTCCCAACGTCCGGGCTTTCGTCGATTGGATCGTCGCGGAGGCGCGGGGGAACCACCCGCATACGCGGGCGTTACCTGTGGAGTAAAGTGCACGTCAATGTACTCATCTTTCTATCGCCGCACGTTCGTCATCGTCACGCTGGTTATTCTCGGTTGGGCGTTGTCGTCAATACTCGAGCCTCTGTGGACCACGCTGGGCTGGGCCGCCGTGCTTGCCTTCCTGCTCAATCCTCTGCACGAGCGGCTCACCGCCAGGCTCAAGGGACGCGCGTCGCTGTCGGCTGGCATTCTCACCGGGCTGACGCCCTTTTTCGTAATGGCGCCGGTTGCCTTCCTGGGAGTTGTATTCGCGCGTCAGGTGGCCAGCATTCTGTCCGCCCTGTCAAAGACCACTCTGACGTATCCAGACCTGCTGCAGCGCCTGGATACGATTCCGCTCATTGGACGTGCAGTGCAGTGGATGCGCGAGAATGCCCCGGTCAGTGCCGATCAGGTCCAGGGCTGGATCCTGGATGGCGCACAGACCCTGTTGAAATCTGCGGCGTCCATGGGCGGCAGCGTCGCGCTGGGCGTCGTCGGATCGCTGGTTGGATTCTTCATGATGCTGTTTCTGCTTTTCTTCCTGCTGCGTGATGGCCGCGCCATGCTCAAGCGTCTCATCGGTTTCATTCCGATGGAGCCGCGGCCGCGCAGTCAACTCATGTCATACCTGGGGGATGTTACGCGGGCCGTTGTATTCGGGTCCGTTGCGACTGCACTGATTCAAGGTGTGTTCGCGGGGATCGGCTTCGCGTTGGTTGGTCTGCCATCTCCCGTGGTGTTCGGGGTGCTCGCAACGCTCGCGGCATTCCTGCCAGTTGGCTCAGCCGTCGTGCTGGTCCCGGCCGTGCTGTACCTGATGTTCCAGGGACACTGGGGAGCCGCAATTTTCCTGGCCATCTGGAGTGCGGGCGTGGGGGTGATGGACAACTTCCTGCGTCCCTACCTGACCGCGACGCAGGCTGAGGTGTCCACCTTGGCGGTGTTCGTGGGCGCCATCGGCGGGGTCTCTGCCTTCGGAATTCTCGGCCTGGTGATTGGGCCGGTGCTGCTGGGCTTCATGGCAGCGCTGCTGCAGTTTGCCGAGAAGGGCGTGGTGGGGAGCGAGTAGCCACAGCCGTAGGGGCCCCGCGCGGAAAGTGAGGGCGGCGGATGGCACGACCGGAGGCTGATGCGTCCCCAATATGGTCCGCGGTGCCCCATATTGAGCCGAAGGTCGTTTCCCGCATCTTGTAGAATGCGCCCCCCATGGATTTGTCCCCGATCCTCAATCCCCTCAACGAGGCGCAGCGCGACGCCGTAACCGCCCCGCTGGGGCCGGTTCTGGTGCTGGCCGGCGCGGGTAGCGGCAAGACGCGGGTCCTCACTCACCGCATCGTCTGGGTCATCCAAGCCCAGGGCGCTTCGCCGCACGGCATCCTGGCAGTGACGTTCACGAACAAAGCCGCGGGCGAGATGCGCGGCCGCGTCGAGCAGCTGCTGGGTATCCCGGGCGGCGGCTTATGGATCGGGACATTCCACGGCATTGCGCACCGGCTCCTGCGCCTGCACTGGCGCGAGGCGAAACTTCCGCAGGGTTTCCAGATCCTGGATTCGGAGGATCAGCAGCGACTGATCAAGAAGCTGATCCGGGCGCAAAATCTGGACGAGGCTCGCTGGGTGCCGCGCGAAGTCCAGTGGTTCATCAACTCGAACAAGGACGAGGGGCTCAGGCCCCAACAGTTGAAGGACGGCAACGATCCCACGCGCCATCAACTCATCAAGCTGTATACCGAGTACGAAGAGGCGTGCGCAAGAGCGGGCGTGGTCGACTTTGCGGAGTTGTTGCTGCGCGCGTTCGAGCTTTGGCGGGACAACCCGGAATTGCTGGCGCACTACCGGCGGCGCTTCCGCCACGTGTTGGTGGATGAGTTTCAGGACACGAACGCCATTCAGTACGGCTGGATGAAGATGCTGGTGGGCAGCGAGGGGTATCCTTTTGCTGTTGGCGATGATGATCAGTCGATCTATCGGTGGCGTGGCGCGCGCGTCGAGAACCTCCACCAGTTCCGTAGGGATTTCCCCACGGCGATTCTCTGCAGACTCGAGCAGAACTACCGTTCCACCGGCGCGATTCTCGCCGCCGCAAACGGCCTGATCGCCAACAACTCCGGACGCCTGGGCAAGAACCTGTGGACGAGCGGCGAGCGCGGCGATCCCATTCGCCTGTACGCGGCGTTCAACGAGCGCGATGAGGCAGAGTTCGTGAGCCATCGCATCCGTGATTGGGTGGCTCACGGTGGTCAGCGACGCGAGATCGCAATCCTGTACCGCTCGAACGCGCAGTCTCGCGTGTTTGAAGAAGCGTTCCTGTCGGGACGGATTCCGTACAAGGTCTATGGCGGCCTGCGGTTCTTCGAGCGCGCGGAAATCAAGGACGCGCTGGCCTATCTGCGTCTCGTATCCAATCGGCGCGATGATCAGTCCTTTGAGCGTGTGGTGAATCTCCCGACCCGGGGCATTGGCGCAAAGAGCCTGGATAGCGTGCGTGAATATGCGAAGGGTGCGGGGTGCTCCCTTTGGGAAGCGGCTGCAGCGTGTATCGGCGGCGCGAATGCGCTCGGACCCAAAGCCGCCACGGCAATGAATGGCTTTCTCGGCCTCATTGAGCGGCTGGCCCGCGAGGTCAACGGGCTCGCTTTACATGAGCAGGTCGACCACGTGCTGCAGGGCAGCGGCCTGATTGAGCATTACAAACGCGACAAGGCCGACAGGGGCGAGGCTCGTGTCGAGAACCTGGACGAGCTCGTCAGTGCCGCACGTGGATTCACGCCCGAAGGAGTTGAAGGCGAGTTGCCGCCGCTCGAGTCCTTCCTGGCGCATGCTGTGCTCGAGTCTGGAGAGGGTCAGGCAGACGCTTGGGAAGACTGCGTGCAGATGATGACGCTGCATACCGCAAAGGGCCTGGAGTTCCCGATGGTATTCCTGAGCGGGATGGAAGATGGCCTGTTCCCCCATCAACGCTCTCTCAATGATATCGATGGTCTCGAGGAAGAGCGGCGCCTGTGCTACGTCGGCATGACGCGGGCCATGAAGCAATTGTTCCTGACTTACGCCGAACAGCGGCGGCTGCACGGTGTGGACAGTTATGGAATGCCGTCACGATTCATCAAGGAAGTGCCGGAAGAGTTCATCGAAGAGGTGCGGCCGCGCATCCAGGTTGCGCGTCCTGCTGCTATCACCCGGATACGCTCCGAGGAATCTGTCATGCCAGGCATGCGGTTGGGCGGTCGCGTCCGGCATCGGAAATTCGGAGAGGGCGTGATTCTCAACGTGGAGGGCAATGGGCCCACCGCGCGCGTCGAGGTGAATTTCGAGCAGCAGGGCTCGAAGTGGATGATGGTTCAGTACCTGGAGCCGATGTGAAAATTCTCATTCTCGGCGCAGGTCAGGTGGGCCGCAGCGCCGCGAGCAGCCTCTCGCGCGAGGAAGCGAACGAAGTCACCGTGATAGATGTGGATGAGGACATCCTGCGCAACCTGCAGGACAGACTGGATATTCGTACGGTCGCCGGCAACGCTTCTTATCCAACGGTGCTCGAGGCCGCGGGTGCCGCGGAAGCCGACATCATTGTCGCGCTCACCAACAGCGACGAAGTCAACATGATGGCGTGCGAGGTGGCCCACACGCTGTATCGGACACCGACGAAGATCGCCCGGATACGTTCCTCGGAATACACGAGCCGCCCGGAGCTGTTCGGCGACGATGCATTGTCGGTTGACGTGTTCATCAGCCCCGAGCAACTG
>Ga0307511_10001850_pt1 | contig 22247 bp, 20 predicted proteins | sample 13_EM_MG_FD_200266 | JGI IMG/M metagenome (GOLD analysis project Ga0307511, IMG submission 200266) | Populus trichocarpa ectomycorrhiza microbial communities from riparian zone in the Pacific Northwest, United States - 13_EM | ecosystem: Host-associated > Plants > Roots > Unclassified | place... | reverse complement strand
CTCGACGCCCTCTGCTCCATCTGCTCCAACTCACAGCGCGACGCCACGCTTTGGTGCATCGTCGAGCAGGCCAGCGACGTGATTAAGCTCGAAAAATCGAACTTCTTTCGCGGCCTCTATCATGTTCTCGGCGGACGCCTTTCCCCTCTGGATAAAGTCGGCCCGGAGGATCTCTCCATTGCCAAAATGGAGCAGCGCCTCCAGGAGGCTCCCCCCAAGGAAGCCGTTCTTGCCCTGGCTGCCGATGCGGAAGGCGAAACAACGGCGCTTTATCTGGCGCCCATTCTCAAGAAAGCTGGCGTCAAAGTTTCGCGCCTTGCCATGGGCCTGCCCGCTGGCGGTGGCCTTGAATATGCCGATAGCGTCACCCTCGGCTACGCTCTCTCCGGACGCCGCGAGTTGTAACCGTCCGCAGGATCATGAAAATCAGCGCCGTCTGTTTCGATCTCGGCAAAGTCCTGCTCGATTTCGACAAGGAAGCGATGCTCGCCCGCGTCGCCAAAAAATCGGCCCTGTCCCGCGACGAAATAACCCGTCGATTGGAAAATGACGACCAGGCTCTGGCCTATGAAGTGGGCGCAGTCACTTCGACCCATTTTTTTTCGCACATGAAGAAGCTCCTCGAGTTCAAGGGCACCAATAAAGAGTTGCGAGCACTCTATTCGGAAATCTTCACACCGCTCCCCGACCATATTGCCCTCGCCGCCTTGCTTGCACCCCACTACCCGCTGGCGCTCATTTCCAATACCAATGAGGCCCATATTCTTCACGCCGAAGCGACCTACTCTTTCTTTTCTCTTTTCCCCACCCGCATCTATTCCCATGAAGTGGGCGCAATGAAACCTCAACGTGAAATTTACGATGCCGCGCGGATTGCACTCGGCGGAATGGACCCACTTGAGGTTCTCTTTATCGACGATCTTGAAACCAATATTCTCGGCGCGGTTCAACTCGGCTGGCAAACAATCCATCTTCGTCCGGACGTCAATTTACGCGATGCCCTCGTCAGTTATGAGCTGCTTGGACTGGAATAAGAAAGCCAGCTTTGGCATTTCGTTCGTTACCGCCAGGCTGGCCCACCGTCGCCGCCACGACCAAAGCCCAGGCCCTGATCGCGGACGATCTAAAACAGATTCGACGTTTTATCGGGAACGCGACATAGTTGCCTTTCCTCGGTTTATTTAATTAGGAAGGGACTGGATCGTCATGAAAGTAATTACCTTTGGTGAAGTGATGTTACGTCTGGCCACACCCGGCTATCTGCGGTTAAACCAAACGTCGGCCCTGGAAATGACCTTTGGCGGAGGTGAAGCCAACGTTGCCGTTTCCCTGGCTCTGTTTGGTGAAGAAGCCGCTTTTGTCACCCGCCTGCCGAAAAACGACGTGGCGGAAACCTGCCTGCAACGCCTGCGCGGCCTTGGTGTCGATACGCGCGCGATCCTGCGCGGCGGCGAGCGCATCGGGATTTATTTCCTGGAAAGCGGCGCCTCGCAACGCGCCTCGACCGTCACCTATGACCGCGCCCACAGCGCCATTTCCGAAATCGATCCCGCCGATCTGAACTGGGAAACGATTCTTCGGGGAGCCGACTGGTTCCACTTCACCGGCATTACCCCGGCCCTTTCCGACAAGGCAGCCCAGGCAGCCCTCGAAGGCGCACGCGCGGCCCAAAAGCTCGGGCTGACCGTAAGTTGTGATTTAAATTACCGCAAAAAACTTTGGTCGACCGAAAAGGCGGGACAGGTCATGAGCGGCATCATGAAGCACGTCGATATCTGCATCGCGAACGAAGAGGACGCCGAGAAGGTCTTTGGCATCAAAGCCACCGGGGCCGAAGTGACCGAGGGTAAAATCGACCACAGTCGCTATGTCGAAGTGGCCCAGAAGCTCACGGAAAGATTCAAGTTCAAGGGCGTCGCGATCACCCTGCGCGAAAGTTTCTCTGCCTCTCACAACGGTTGGTCGGGCCTTTACTTCACCGGCGGCAAGGCCCATTTCAGCCGCCGCTATGATGTGCAGATTGTCGACCGTGTCGGTGGTGGTGATTCCTTCGCGGCGGGCCTGGTTTATGCGTTGGGCAAGAAAAAGTCGGCGCAGGACGCGATCGAATTCGCCGTTGCCGCCAGTTGCCTCAAGCATTCCATCAGCGGCGACTACAACCTGGTAAAACTTTCCGAAGTCGAGGCCCTGCTGGCCGGCGACGGCTCGGGGCGGGTGCAGCGCTAAGACGCAGTTAGCCACCAAAGAACGCAGAGAACACAAAGATGTTAAGAAGAAAAGATTCCTTCCTTTTTCAGCTCTTTGCGTTCTTTCGCCGCTAAAAAATAATTATGAATAAAGAGCAAATCATCGAACGCCTGTTGAATCCCGGCGTAGTGGCCATCATTCGCGCCGACAATTCCGAACAGCTCATCGACGCCAGCCGAGCCCTGATCGACGGCGGCATCAGCTGCATTGAGATCACGATGACGACTCCCAATGCGTTGAAGGTCATCGCCGATGTATGCCGCGTTTTTGGCGATAAGGTCTTAGCCGGTGTTGGCAGCATTCTCGACGCCAAGACCGCTCAGGCCGCCGTCGAAGCTGGAGCCGAATACGTGATTACGCCCGTGCTCAAACCCGAGGTCATTGCTTACTGTAACCGCGCGGGAAAGCCCATCTTCTCCGGCTCCTACACACCAACCGAAGCACAGACCGCCCATGAACTCGGCGCCGATTTTATCAAAATCTTCCCAGCCGATGGTCTTGGGCCCAAATACATCCAGGCCATTCGCGGACCTCTTCCCCATCTGAAAATCGTCCCCACGGGCGGTGTCGATGTGAACACGGCAGGAGACTTCATCAAGGCCGGATGCGTTGCGGTGGCCGCAGGCAGCAGCCTGGTCAGCAAGGACATCCTGAAAAATAAGGACTGGGCCAAGCTGAAGGATGTCGCGGCTCAATTGGTCGCCGCCGTAACCAAAGCGGGAGTGAAGTAATGCGGTGGCGGCCTGAAAGAAGCGATTGGCAGCTGGGATAAAGAACCCCGGAGCCCTCTTCTGTAGCGGCGGTCTATGACCGCCGAGGGAAAAAGAAAGTGTGTCGTCCATGCTTCGGCGGTCATAGACCGCCGCTACAGCAAAGCCGAAGCAAGCTTTGAAGAATTTGACCCCAAGAGCTTAAAAACAAAGCGGCGGTGAGACCGAAGTCCCACCGCCGCATCAAACTTGATTAGACTTGTTTTAGCAGACCTTGCTTAGAACTTCCACATCAGGTCAACCTGAACGCGCTCGGTGGTGCTGATACCAGCCAAGTTAGCGCCGCCGGTGACGTTGGTGACGCCGCTGCTATTAACAGGGGTCTTGAGCGAGCCGCCCATGGGAACCGTGCTTGGGTCGCCGGTGCCCGTGGCGCCGGTCAACAGGTTCTTCTTGTAATCCCAGGTATCGAAGAATGTCAACGAACCGGTCAGGAAGTCGGTGAAGTTATACACCGACTGGATCCGGAAGCCCTGCTGATTCAGGTAGCTGTCGGCGAAGTCGGAGTCGTTGAGGTTCGGATCAACCGAGCCCAGACCGACTTGGCGGAAGTCGCCTTTGACGGACCAGTCACCCTTCTTCTTGTTCTGACCAACCTGCAAACCTGCGAGCCAGGCAATGTTGTCGCCCAGATTCAGGTTGCTCTGCTGAGCAGTGTTGGGCCCCACGGGAGAACCGGGGTAGTTGCCGAGGTAGACTTCCTGGATGCGAGACTTGCCCTGTGTGTTAAGAGCGAAATCCCAGTAAGCACGGAAGGGAAGATCCCCGACTTTCCAGTCGATTTCACCAGGAGCGGTGAAGATCTGGAGGTGATCGGTCGCATGAGGACCAAAGAAGCCAACCGAGCTGTTGTTGCCAACAGAACCCGTGGCGGATGTGGTCGTATTGCCCAAGGCGCCGTTAACGGTAACAACCGTTCCGGGGTTGGTGATTCCGCCACCCATGTAGGAGGTGAAACCAGGAACTTCCTTGATGAAGGTGTTCTTATCGATGTTGAACTGGATCGGAACCTGTTCGACAAACATCCAGACGTCGGTCTTGGCCGGAGTCAGGAAGGTGGACGTCGAGCTGGTCGCGTTATTTTCGCTGTTATCCGCATAGTCGAACTGGCCGCCGATGAGGCCGATGGTCAACGATGATTCCGAGGGTTCGGACGGAGGAGCGATGGCCTTGGGGTCGGAACTGACGGGAGCTTCGTCGGAGCCGAAATCAATCGGGACCGTCCAGCTCAGGACTTCCGAACCGCCTTCCGGATTGATATCCGGATCCCACACGAGGTCGGTCGTGTAGATGGGGTTGCGCTGCTTACCACCGGTCAGGGTCGCCCAATCGGTCGGCTTCCATTGCAGGTAGGCGAGTCCGACGTTGATCGGGAACTTGCCGAATTGGCTGCCCATGGACTGGTTGGCGCTGTCGCCCGCCGTGGCGGATTCGAGCTCAAAACCAGCGGTGAAGTTGTCGGTGAAGATGTAATCGGCGCCAACGCGGATGCGATAGCGGCTGCGATCAGTCGTGCTGACGTAACCTGCGCCCGTCGCTCCCTTGACTTCCGGACGTTCATCGAGGTACTCAAAACGCATACGGGCATCGCCGTAGAGCTTGAGGTTGGTGATGTGGTTGGAAATGGTCAGTTTGCCGGCCGACGTCGTGGAATATTCCTTGGCGATGTCAGCGCGGATATCTTCGGCTTCCTGATCGCTCAGTACGCCTTTTTTAACCAACGCATCGATCAGTGCGGTGTCCTGCGCGCGCACGGCAACGAGGCCGAGGGCGAGAACGCCGACTAACGCGAAAATGCGTTTCGTAAGTGCTTTCATTCTTATTTCTCCTTTTAGTGAGGTTCTTGTTTTAATTCTCTTGGTTCATTTCCGCTTCGGCGTTTCCGGGGGAGAAAACGCGTAAAACAGGAAATGAATCCCCTTGATTCGGGTTAGAAGCTGCCCCCCCTATGTCACAAATTGGTGTCAGCCGGGAAACTTTAGGGTAACAAAAATGAAGAGGCGGTTTGGACTCAAGAGCCCGAATCGCCACCGCTTTCAGACGAAACTTTTCCTACTTAACTATTAAAACTTCCATTGCAGATCGACCTCCACACGTTGGCTGCTGGCAATACCCGCCAAATTGGCCACGCTGCTGTTGGTGGGACTGGTGACTCCGCTGCCGCCAACCGGTACTGCTGCCGTACCACCCAGGGGGATGGCTGTCGGAACCTGGCCGGGACTGCCGTTCAACAAGGCCTTCTTGTAATCCCAGGTGTTGACGTAGGTCACCGTACCGGTCAGGAAATCGGTGAAGTTGTAAGTCGACTGAATCTTGATGCCCTGTTGATTCAGATAGCTGTCGGCGAAGTCGGAGTCGTTCGTATTAGGATCAATCGAGCCCAAACCCACCTGGCGGAAATCGCCCTTGATCGACCAGTCGCCCTTCTTCTTGTTTTGTCCAACCTGCACACCCGCGAACCAGGCAATGTTGTCCCCCAAGCTTCGGTTTTCCAACTGAGTCGAGCTGGGGGTAACGGGAGGAGCCCCGCCACCATTGCCAAAATAGACATTCTGAATGCGAGCTTTACCCTCGGTGTTAAGGGCAAAATCCCAGTAAAGGCGGAAGGGGATATCCCATGATTTCCAATCGAATTCCCCCGGCGCGGTGAAAATCTGCAGATGATCGGCAGCATGAGGGCCGAAGAAACCCAGGGCTTCATTATTACCGACCGAACCACCGGTCACCGTGGTCGAATTACCAAGCGCACCGTTAACGGTCACTACTGATCCGGGATCGGTAATTCCACCGCCCGTATAGGAATCGAAGCCAGGCACTTCCTTGATGAAGGTGTTTTTGTCGAAGTTGAACTGGATCGGTACCTGTTCGACAAACTGCCAGACGTCAGTCTTTTGCGGAGTTGTGGTCGAAGTGGGTGAGTTCGATTCTGCGTTATCCGCATAGTCGAACTGTGCCGCCGTGAAGCCGATGGTCAACGATGCTTCCGAAGGTTTGGACGGAGGAGCGATGGCCTTGGGATCGGAATTAGCCCGAGTGGAGTCGGAACCGAAATCAATTGGAAGCGTCCAACTCAGAACTTCCGAAGCACCTTCCGGATTGATATCCGGATCCCACACGAGATCGGTCGTGTATAGCGGATTGCGCTGCTTACCACCGGTCAAGGTCGCCCATTCCACTGGCTTCCACTGCAGGTAAGCCAGGCCGACATTAATGGGGAATTTGCCGTACTCGTTACCGAAGGATTGATTTGCGCTATCGGCCGCCGTATTGGATTCCAATTCAAAGCCAGCCGTGAAGTTATCGGTGAAGGTGTAATCGGCACCCATCCGGATGCGGTACCGATTGCGGTCCGTCGTACTGACATAACCGGCACCCTTCGTCGCCTGGGGTCTTTCATCCATGTATTCGAAGCGGAGGCGAACATCTCCGTAGAGCTTGAGATTGGTGATATGGTTGGCAAGCGACAGTTTGCTGGCTGGCGTTTGCGCATATTCCTTGGCCGCACTGGCACGGATATCTTCGGCTTCCCGATCAGTCAGGACGCCCTTTTGCACCAAGGCATTAAGTAACGCACCATCCGTCTGCGCACGCACGGCGGAAATGCCGAGGGTAAAAAGAACCGCGAGCGTGAAGACACCTTTTGTAATTACTTTCATTTTATACTCCTTCTTATGATTTTTGTTTTGTGCCGCGTTCGCGATGGTTCTTACGACCTGATATTGCAGGAAACAGATGCCAAATGAACATGTTATTTATTAAATCTATAGGGTTACTATAGATATAGCGATGCTTAGTCAAGAGCTTTTATATGAAATTATATCCTCTCTCTTAAAAATCGGGATCAGCGGATAAAACCGTCTTATTTGATGACCATCACGATCACGCCCAAAATAATCAAGGCAGCGCCAATCGCCTCCTGGGTTTTGACCCGTTCGCCCAGAAAGAGCACCGCCAGGATAATGGCCAGCGCGACGCTCAACTTGTCGACCGGCGCGACCTTGGAGACATCCCCCAACTTCAAGGCGCGAAAATAGCAGAGCCAGGAAAGGCCGGTCATCAGTCCGGAAACGACCAGAAAAAACCAGGCGCGCGGGGCAAGCGCACCCCAATCGGTCTTGCCGCTGGTGAAAAAGGCGATGCCCCACGTAAAAACGAGAATGACCGTGGTGCGAATCGCCGTGGCCAAATTCGGGTTCACATCGGCAACACCAACTTTACCAAAGATGGCGGTGAGCGCGGCAAAGAAGGCGGAGAGAAGGGCCCAGCCCAGCCAGTTCATGATGCGAGCTTACCGGCACAGCCCCAAAGCGCGAGAAGGATTGGTCTCCCTCCTGGGAAAAACTTAATCCTTGCCATTTTTTGCGTAAGAGATAGGGTGACACCGGTTTAGTGAGCAAATGCTCATCGGTTTTATCTGGCCCAGTGGCCAAAATCGCCCCCTAGTTGTCTTTCGATGAGAGATCGTTCAGGGCCATAACATCTCATCGACAAAATTTAATTGCGGCCCGATGTCGGCGATTTTATCGCCTTCGTCTTCGCCCCAATTTTTAGACAGCACTTATATGATAACTCACAGTACAGCTCCCGTTATTCCCAGCCCGAACGCCACGACTCCGTCCTCACCGACGACAGTCTTCGCCAACCTTGCCCTCGCCGAGCCTCTTCTGCGCGCGCTCCAGGAAAAAAACTACACCATTCCTTCGCCGATCCAGGCCCAGTCGATCCCGTACCTCCTGCAGGGACGTGATTTGATTGGTATCGCGCAGACCGGCACCGGCAAGACCGCAGCATTCGCCCTGCCCATCCTGCATCGGCTCTCCGCCCATCCCGCGCCGCCGACCCCCAAACGTCCCCGCGCCCTGATCCTTGCCCCCACCCGCGAACTCGCCGCGCAAATCGGCCAAAGCTTCGCAGCCTACGGCAAGTTCCTCAAGCTCTCCTCTGCCACGGTTTTCGGCGGGGTCAGCCTCTCGCCCCAGATCCGCGCGCTCAGCCGCGGGGTCGATATCCTCATCGCCACACCGGGCCGTTTGATGGACCTGGAACGGCAGAGGCATGTCAGCCTCGATAAAGTCGAAATTTTCGTGCTCGATGAAGCCGACCGCATGCTTGATCTCGGTTTTGTGCATGAAATCAAGCGGATCATCACCAAGCTCCCGCCGCGCCGCCAGTCACTCCTCTTCTCGGCCACCATGCCGCCCACCATCCAGGAACTCGCCTCGTCGCTGGTCCATAATCCGGCCCGGGTTGAAGTCACACCCGACGCCCCGACCGTGGAACGGATCGAGCAGAAAGTCTGCTTCGTCGATCGCCATGACAAGTGCAAGCTGCTGGTCCATTTCCTCGGCCTGCATCCGCAGGGACTGGTCATCGTCTTCGTCCGCATGAAGCACATGGCCAACAAGCTCGTTGAACAACTCGCCAAGGACAAGGTCCAGGCCGAAGCGATTCATGGCAATAAATCCCAGGGCGCCCGTCAACGCGCACTGGAAAATTTCCGCAGCGGGCGCAGCCGCGTCCTGGTCGCAACCGATATCGCCGCGCGAGGCATCGACGTGAAGGGCATCGCGCTCGTCGTCAACTATGACCTGCCCGAAGAACCGGAATCCTATGTTCATCGGATTGGTCGCACCGCCCGTGCTGGACTCGACGGCCAGGCCATCGCCTTTTGTGACCGCTCGGAGCGCAATCTTCTCCGCAATATTGAACGGATGATCCGACGCTCCATCGCCGAACTCAAAGGCCATCCCTTTGAGGAATCCTCCTCCCGGAATTCCGACCGCCCGCGCCAGACCGTCGAATATACCGGCTCCGGAATTGATCGTCCGCACCGCCCGTCCCAGCGCCCCGGCGGCTTCCGCTCCAAACCTTCCTTCGAGAGTCATCGCTCGGATTCGCGTACGGCTGCTCCCCGCACAGGCGGTGAAGGTTATACCAAGTCCGGGTTCGCCCGTTCGGGTCGGTCCCGGTTCTAAAGCATCTTCGATCCCGTCATCCTGAGCGAAGCCGAGTCATCAGACTCAGGCCAAGCTCAGGATGGACTCGAGGCGCAGTCGAAGGAGCTGCCCGCGATTTAGCCTAACTCCTCCACTGCGCCACAAATTTTTCGATTGATCGAAAGATATCCCGCTTGTTGCCCAGGCGAAAAAGGTCCTTCGACTTCGGCTCTGGATAATCAGGGGTAAACTGTACGCCATCCGCTCAGGATGGCCTCTTGGCCAAACGCGGTAATCGCAGTTTACCGTTATTGTTGTACCTGCAACTTATCCTCTCTTGCAGCACAACCAAATGTTTCTCGCGGGGTTACATTTGTATGACGGCCTATTAACGGCTTGTTCTGAAGCCGGCCTTAACAAATTCTCTTCGCCATGACTCTAGCCGATCTCTCGATCAAACGTCCCGTTTTCGCGTGGATGTTGATGATCGGCATTATTCTTTTCGGATTGATCTGTTATCAGCGGCTGGGCGTCAGCTACATGCCCGACATCGATTATCCGACTTTGACGATCTCAGTCAACTGGCCCGGCGCCGCGCCGGAGGTCATGGAAAGCGAACTGGTCGATCCCATCGAAGAACGGATCGTCGCCGTGGAAGGCGTAACCAAGGTGCACTCTTCCGTGGGCCAGGGCAGCGCCAGCATTGCCCTCGATTTTGATATCAACCGAAACATCGACTCCGCCTTGCAGGAGGTGGAGGCCTATGTGCAGCAGGTGCGGCTTCCGCTCAATGTCAGCCAGCCGGTCATTCGCAAACGCAATCTCGAAGACGACCCGATCATCCGCGTGGTGGTCTACGGAAACAAACCGCTGCGCGACATGGCCGATTACGTCGACAAATATCTCGAGACCTCCCTGCAAACGATCGATGGGGTGGGAGATGTAACGGTCGGCGGCTTCGGCTCCCGGCAACTGCGCATCTCCATCGACAATGACAAACTCAAACAACTCCAGCTGAGTGTCCTCGACGTGGTTCAGGCCGTCCAGAGTCAGCATGAAGAGACCGCCGGTGGATACCTCGAAAATACGAAGAACGAAATCAACGTCCGCACCATGGGCGAAGGGCTGACCGCAGACCAGGTCGGCGACGAACTGATCCTGAAACGGGGCGGCGAATCGATCTACAATTCCACCATCCATATTCGCGACGTGGCCCATGTGCAGGACGGCCTGAGCGATCCGCGTACCCTCGTGCGGGCGGACGGCCAGCCTGCCGTGGTCGTTAACATCAAAAAGCAACGCGGCTTCAACGAAGTGAATGTCGCCGACAACGTCCTGACCAGGCTGGCGAAAATCTCCAGCGACCTGCCTCCCGGCATGAAGGCGCAGGTCGTGGTCGACTACACGCAATTCACCCGGACTGCCGTGGCCCAGACGTTGCACGAACTGCTCATGGCCGGAATCCTGACCTCGATTATTTGCTACCTTTTCCTCGGAACCTGGAGCTCCGCAGCCAACGTGCTCGTCGCCATTCCGACCTCAGTTATTGGGGCCTTCATGGCACTCTACTTTCTTCACTTCACGCTGAACCTATTCACCCTCCTCGCGTTGGCGCTGGCCATCGGCATCGTTGTCGATGACGCCATCATGGTGCTGGAAAATATCGTCCGGCATTATGAGATGGGAAAGAGCCGCCGGAAGGCAGCCCAGGATGGCGCCCGCGAAATTACCTTCGCTGCTGTGGCGGCCACGGTGGCCGTGGTGGCTATCTTTGTTCCCGTGGCGTTCATGAGCGGCATCATCGGCCGCTTTTTCTTCCAATTTTCCGTGACGATGACCGTGGCGGTGCTCTTCTCGCTACTCGAAGCGATCACGCTCACCCCGATGCGCTGCTCAAAAATGCTGGGGCGGAGCGACAAGAAAAACTTCCTCGTTCGGTCCATGGATGAGCTGTTCAAAATGTTGGCCATTCGCTACCGCACCGCCCTGAACTGGGCGTTGGATCGGCGCCTGTTGGTCCTCGGCGGCTCCACCGTCCTCTTTGCGCTCTCGCTTTTCGCCGTCTCCTTCCTGCGCCAGGAATTTGTCCCGCCGCAGGACCAGAACTTTTTTCACATCGGCGTGGAAGCACCCATGGGATCGTCCCTGTACTACATGGATGGAAAAATCAAACAGATCGAGCAGTACGTCAAAACTTATCCCGAGGTGGCGCATTATGTTTCCAGCACTGGCGACGGTGGCCGGGTCAACGTGGGTTCTTTCGACATCGTGTTAGTCGATCGGGCCAAACGAAAAATCAGTCAGGCCGATCTGATCCTGAAGTTTCGGAAGGAACTGAGTGCCCTGCCCGAATTGCAAGGCATTCATGTCTGGTTTAGCGATCTTTCCGGTCGCGGTCTGTCTTCCGGTCAACCCGCGCCGCTGGCGTTCAATATTCGCGGGCCGGACTACGACAAGCTGAACGAGATCACCCAGCAAATCATGGCCAAGCTCAACGCAACCGGCATGGCGACCGATCTCAATAACAATTACCGCTCCGGCATGCCTGAGGCGCAGATCATCCCCGACCGCACCGCCGCAGCCACTCGGGGCGTCTCCATCGATTCCATCGCGCAAACGGTCAATGTCGCCATCGGCGGCCAGCTCAATCGCCAGTTTACCAGCAACGGTCGCCGCTACGACATCGATTTACGGCTCAACGGCATGGACCGCGCACAACCCACCGACATTCAAAAACTCGATGTGCGCAATGAATACGGACAACTCATTGCACTGGGCGAAATTTCAAAAATCGAAGTCCGGCCAACCCTCCAAACCGTCGCGCGAATCGACCGGCAGCGGGCCATTTCCGTCAGCGGCAATCTCGCACCGGGGGCCTCCCAAGCGGATCTTCTGGCCAAGACGCAGGATATTGCCACTCCTCTTCTTCCACCTGGTTACGATATTTATTTTGAAGGCAGTTCCTCCGGCTACAAGGACACCTTTAGCAGCATGTGGTTCGCCCTCATTCTGGGCGTCGCCGTCGCCTATATGGTTCTGGCTACACAGTTCGATAGTTTTCTGCACCCGATTTCCGTGTTGCTTGCCCTGCCCTTCTGCCTGACGGGGGCGTTAATGGCCCTCTGGGTGACCAACGAGTCGCTCAACATGTTCAGCCTGATCGGCATCATTCTTCTCATGGGCATCGCCAAGAAAAATTCGATTCTGCTGGTCGAGTTCACCAACCATGTGCGCGCCCAGGACAAGCGTCCGCTCCGCGATGCGCTGCTCGATGCCTGCCCGATCCGTCTGCGCCCCATTCTCATGACTTCGCTGGCCACCATGTCCGCCGCTGTTCCTTCCGCCCTCGGATTCGGTCCGGGAGCCGAGACCCGCATGCCCATGGCCACGGCGGTCATCGGCGGTATTTTTGTTTCCACCTGCTTCACGCTCTTCGTCGTTCCCTGTGCTTACAGCCTTTTGGCCCGATGGGACAAAGAGCGGGAAGACGACGACGAATCAGAAGAAATCGGCCAGGGAACGGAATCGACTTCGCCCGATGCAACCTCTCTGGTCGGGTGAGCTCGGGTCAAACCAAGTCTCGGAGTTTGAGCAGCAGTTCGCTCGTCGAAAAGGGCTTTTCCAAAACCGCGCATAAAAGCGGATGCTCCATTTTTTCCGCGATCATGGACAAATGGCCTGACATAATAAAAAGAGCCCCCTTCCAACCTTCGGCATAAGCCCGTCGTACCAGCTCAAGTCCCGTCATGCCGGGCATGTGATAATCCGTTACGAGAATATCGACCCCATGAATATTTTTCAGGGCTTCGTACGGACAAGTATAGGCCGTCACGGAAAAATCCTCCGATCGCATATGCATGGCCAGGATCTGAGCCAGTCCAGGTTGATCATCCAGAATGAGAACACGCATTTCTTATTCTCCGGCGTCGCCCTGGTTATTTAAACCCCAGCATGCCGCACTGGCGGAGATCTTCGCGGATGAGGCCCCTGACATAGTGGTTAAAATTAGTGTCACGCACCTCGATACGTTCCCGCATCGCCTTTCGGTAAAGATCAGGATCGATACTCACGCCCATCGAAATCATTTTGCGAGGTTTCCTGGATCGCATGATCTTGAAATAGTCGAAAGATTTTCGACGGTCAACATGATTATACATTATTTCGACAGTTCCATAAGACTTGCTGGCATGTCGAAAGCGTTTATACAATTTCTCATGACTAAAAGAAGATCTGCCGGAGTATCCATGGACCCAGAATTTGAAGCGCTGGCCAAACAACGGGCGTCAAACCTGGGCTTGAATTTCTCGGCCTACATCAACCAGCTCATCCGTACCGATCTTCAGCAAAGAAAGCCCATTATTGTTTCCGAGCAGTCCCCTTCCTACGGCCCCACAACGAAGCGCCCGCGCAACTAACTCGCCGAAACGAGCAGGACACCAATGCAGGTCAGCACAACACCTGCCCAACCACGCCAGTTCAGGCGCTCGTGGAGAAAGACGGTCGCTCCCAGAACAATGAACAGCGGGCTGATTCCTTCCAAGGGCATCAGTTTGCTCAAATCGATCCGGGACATCACGCCAAGCCAAAGCAGGAACCAGACGGTCATCGCCGCGATACCGGCTACCAGTATCCCCATCCAACCACGGGCTTTTTCCTCCCCCAATTCACGACGTGACATGGCGCGCTTGAGATAAATCTGGCCGACCACCAGCGCCAGCTGCGAAACGACAAGAAGAAACCAGATGGTTGGGCTCATACCTTTTCCTCGGCTTTTGCCACCGATTGGGCAAGAAACAGGATTCCAATAATGATGAGGAGGATGCCGCTGGCCCGCAGCAGGCTGATGTGTTCATGCAAAAAATACCAGGAACCAAGAGGCACAAAGATATGTACGCCATTGGTCAGACTGAAAGCCAGTCCGAGCGGCAGAAAACGGAGCGCATACAGCCAGCTGCCGAAACTGGCGACAAAAGCAAGAATGCCCAGCCAGGTCCAACCATCACCAAGCTCGCTTACGCCCAGTAAACTCCACGCCGAGTGATCTGTGGCACTGCCGCTCGCACCAACCTTGAGCAGAATCTGCGCGGCTGCAGTCAAAATCACCGCCAGAAAAATCTGGAAAAAAGGATTCCAGAAAAATCCCGGCGCCGGTTTGGGCAGAGCAGCGGCAGCTAATTGGTCGTGCATGAAAAAGTATCGCCGTCCGTCACATCGGCATGGTTCGGTCAACGGGCTGTTCTGCCAAGTGCTTCTTCGTAGCGAACAGAATGAAGAAAACCAGAATGGAAGCGAGGACGAGGGAAGAGCCGATCGTCCCAAATCCGAAGCCACCTTTTTCATGTGTCTTGGTCAGAAGATCGCCTGCGGTTGCACCAAAGGGACGAGTCAGAACGAAAGCCATCCAGAACAACAAGATCTTGGAGGCGGGGGTATAGAAGTGCGCCAAGACAATCATAGCCAAGATGCCAGCGATCAGAAGTGCCCCGCCCGCAAACCCAAGGCCCGAACTATCGGCCAGAAAATCGCCCAACGCCGTCCCCAGCGTGTTGGAAAACAGGATGGCGGTCCAATAGAAACTCTCGACCTTAAACCCACGGATATGATCGACCGACAGGGAGCCGATGCTAAAGCGCCAAAGCGCAAGAACCGACAGTAGTATCGTCGCTAGAATCAACGTGCCCGTTAAATAGCCAAGACCCAGCGTGCGATCCATATAATCCGACATCGTCGTTCCAGCGGTGCTGGTGGAAAGAATAACCATCCAATACAGAGTCGGGTGACACGTTTTCGCAACCAATTGAGAAACCAGCGTCACGATAAACATGCTGATTAAAATGAGGGAGCTGATCGCATACCCCACATTCAAGGTCATGGACAGGAGATCGCCCGCCGTCTCGCCCAGCGTGGTGGCGCAAATTTTCATCACCCAAAAAACGAAAGTGATTTGGGGAACCTTGCTCAGCGCGCGCATGATTCAGAACAAGGGATTTAGGCCTTTTGCATCTGCTGCGCTTCGAGCGTCTTGGCGATTTTGATCGCCCGCTCGGCCATGACAGAACGGCTCTTCTCCGGAAGATTGCGATCGAGGAATCCCAGCGCATGGGGCGGCTTGATCACGCGCACGCCGGCGGCTTCCTGATCGGCGGCAATCTCGCGATGAAATTGCTTCATCTGGGTCCAATGCATCTTGGGGCGGAAGTGATGCTCGGCGTGGTAACCGTTATTGAACCAAAGCCAGTTGTAAAGTTTGTGGTAGCTGCTCACGCCCCACGCGATGGGCTGTTCGGTGTCGCCACCGTAATGGAGGTAGTAGCCATTGAGATAAGAGAGACAGTGGCCAAAGTAGTAGAACGGAACGAAGAAGAGCATGAACTTCCAGTTCACGAAAAACATGGCGATATAAAAGGCCATGAACCCAACGATCTCAATAATACCCCAGACGGCTTCGGAGGCATCCTTGACGTAGAGTTCCTTGATGATTGCGATGGGATCGTCGCGCAGGTAACTCAAAAATGTGTAAGTCCAGACGCTTTCCGCGTCCTCGTGATCGTGGCTGTGACGATAGATGGAAACCCAGTCGATGGTATCGCCACTATCATCCTGCCTGTCGCTGTTGCCGCGATGATGCCGGGCATGCACCGCGTCGTAGGCAACCTGGGAAAAACCGAGCGCGAGCGACTGCATCAGGCTGAAAAGGCGATTCAGAATGGACCAACTGAAAAAGGGATTATGGACGAAGTTGTGGCAGACGCTGTTGATGTTCCACCCGATGCTGACCGAATAGGTGAAGCCCATGCAGATGAGCATCCACCACGGCGCGTGCCAGTAGGCAAAGGCGCAATAGAAAAGGACGACAAAAACCGCATTGAGCACGCCTGCGATGGCTGGCAGGACGTCCCAGGGGCTATAGGCGAAAAATGCGTTTTCTTTCTTTTTGTACATGGCCTGAATGGTCGAGCGAATGATCTTAGCGCAAAGCCCATCTCAATCAAAGCCCGTTATTTTTGGAGAATCATGCGTAACCGCTGCCGTGAGGCGGTGGAAAGCCACGCTCTTACAAGCGCGGCTACGTTTTACCGCCACTCAATACCGGCCAGAGCTGCTCCAAGGCGCGCAGATTTTTAGCAATCAACTCCTCGCGCTCGGGCGGCGGCACTGCCGGATGATCGAACCAGCCGGCGAGCTTCTGAAATGTCGTCTGGTAACCTGGTTGTGACCAGGCACCGCAGAGATCGCCGCCGATGATTTCCGCCTTTTCCCGCAAGGCGCCCAAAGCCCAAACCAAATCATCGCAAGTAAACCGCCCGTGCTCCCAATTGGTTGCGACTTCGCCGGACTGAAGACAGTCGATGTCGATGGTGACGTAAATTTTCCGCCCGGTCTGGCGTTTTACCCAACCCATGAACTGCGACTTCCATGTCTCCGGCGTCAACGGACTGAGCCATGAAGGATAGGTGACTTTTTCCTGCGCCCAGGGATGGACTTGTAATTTCCCCTCCCGGGCCGCCGAGCGGTTACCCAGCAGACGCCAGGGAGAATTGCACTCAAAATTGCCGCATCCCCAGATGGCGACGCCCTGTACCCGCGGATTTTCCAGCGCGCGATTGATCCAGGCCCCGCAGGACCAGCGCGGCGGACGGACATCCCAATCCGGATGATTATCGAAGGAAAGAATATGAAACGGTTCCTGAAATTGGCGCGTCCAGACCGCGCTCAAGTGATGGAAATCACCGGAACCGAACAAGGTGAAAGGCTTAAACTTGGCAGTATGCCGGGCGGCGAATCGCTCGATCCGCGACGCAGAGGTGATGAATCGAAGCCCCCGCGCTTCCTGACGTACATCGATGACCTCCAAGCCGGGCTTTCGCCCATCGGGAATAAAATCCCAAGCGTCATCGGTTTGAAAAAAGACCTGGTTGGTTGAAACCATTATTTTAAAGCTCCGTCACCCTGAGCGGAGCGAAGCGGAGTCGAAGGATCAGCCATCGAGAAATAACCGAAGATCAACTGGAAGCTGATCCCTCGACAAGCTCGGGATGACGGATTCCCCTCACCAAAGCTCATGCGCATTGGCAAAACGGCGGATCATCGGATCGTAACGGGTCGGCTCCATGTAGGGCAACACGAGACGAAAAATCGGATTCAGCCAATCGGAAACAGCGCGCACGTAAAGATCCAGCGGCACGAGGTCGTGACGCAAATGATACTTGGGTTCGTAATTGAGAGGAGCGCTGTAGTAGCCGTGATGCTTGTTCTCCAGGGCCCAGGCAACGATATCGCGGAAGGTCACGAAATAGAGGTGATGATCAAGGGCGACGGTATAATCGAGCCCGATGTAGTGGTCGCGCAGCACACCGTTATGCGAAAAGCAGGAGCTGAAAGCAACGGCCTTGTTGTCCTGCCGCCAGATAAAGAAAACCGAGCGGTCGCTCATGCGTCGCCCCAGGTTGACGAAGTAGGACTTGGTCAATTCCTCGAATTTATAACGGGAGCGCTCGACCACCTGCCGATAAAGCGGATAAACCTCATCAATATGCGGTTCAATATCGGTGACAACCTGCATTTCAATGGGAGAACCCGCCGAGACCTTCCGATATTTTTGCCGGAGATTCTTGCGAGTTTTGTGACTGAGCTTGGTCTGAAGATATTCCTCGAAGTCCTTGAAATTAAGATCGAGCCGGGAACCCGGCATGCTCGGTACGCGCGTAAAACCAATCTTGCGCAACGTCCGCAGGGACTTGCGATACGTCCTCGGAAAATCCTTGAGCACGATCATGCCGGCCTTGAAACGGCGGGCCACCAAAGGCAAAGCATCACGCAGCGCCCGCGACACCCACTTGTCGTTGCCGGACAGCGGATCGCGCACCAAATGTCCCTCACCAGCCGAGCAACCCACCATGAGCATGCGCATGACAAAGGCGGAAGGGAAACGCTGGCGAATCCTGCGCACGATCCGCTTCACCAGGTCGGGCATGCCCGTGACGAGATCCTGATTTACCATGAGGAAAGGCTGGATCGCGCGTGTGGTGCCCGAATGGTCCTTGAGCAGGAGATAATAATGCTCGAATTGGTGCCCCAGCGAATCGTGGGCAATCTCGTAGTAACGATGATCGGTGGCCTGATGCTTTAATCCGGCGGCCCATGTTGCAACATCCTCCTCAGGAATCCGATTGGCCACCACGGCCGAGCCCAAAGGAGTCCCTACGGAAATAGCTTGGGAAGTCGATCCAGAGATTTTCTGCGCGAGCGAACTGAGATTGAGTCCGATCTTGGCGTAAGTCGCGCTTGGATTTAGATAGGCTTCCTTATGCATAAGGGCAGGTTCATTCCTCCAGCAGGGCTTGTTCCTCAAACATTACAAGCTGGCAATAACTGGTTGGACAAGATTAAAGATATTCCCGTCCAAGGCAAGCCATTCGTAAGCACCTTGGCCGCAATGCATTCAGGAGTTAAGAGGCGCTACCGAAGAGGATGAAAGAGGATCAAGCGGACGGCTTTTTTCAGGCAAATTCGGATCAAGAAAACCAAGCGCGTGCGGCGGCGTAATAACGCGCACCCCTTCCCGTCGTTGTTGCTCGGCAATTTGGCGATGAAAATCATCCATCAAAGTCCAATGCATCTTGGGACGAAAATGATGCTCCGCATGGTAGCCATTATTGAACCAGAGCCAGTTGTAAAATTTGTGATAGCTGCTGACGCCCCATGCGATGGGTTTATCGGGATTTCCCCCATAATGCAGGTAGTAGCCGTTGAGGTAGGAAAGGCAGTGACCGAAATAATAGAAGGGCAGGAAAAAGACCATGAAGTGCCAGTTCAAAAATCCTAGAAGAACAAAGAAGCTGAGAAACGCTCCGATCTCAAAGACGCCCCAGAAGGCATCCGCCGGATTACGCCGGTCGATCTCGCGGTAGATCGCCTTGGGATCGTCCCGGAAGTAACCGAGAAAAACATAGCTCCAGACGCTTTCAGCTTCCCCGTCATGTCCGTGGCGATAAATGGAAAGCCAGTCGATCGTCTCGCCATGTTCGTCGGGCTTGTCGCTGTTGCCCATGTGGTGGCGTTGATGGACGTATTCGTAAAAGGTCTGCGAAAAACCCATCGTCAGCGATTCGATCAGGCTAAAAATCCGGTTCAGCATGTGGGATGTGAAATAGGGATTATGCAGAAAATTGTGCGAGATGCCGTTGATGTTCCACGAGATGCTGATGGAATAGGTAAAACCCATGCCGATGAGCACCCACCAGGGCGCGAAGGGGAACACGGCGAAAAACGTGAGCACGAAGGCGAAATGGGCCAGGCCGCAAAGCACGGGCACAATATCCCATTTGGAGTAGGCGAGCAGTTTCATGGTAGGCACCGGAAACGGAAGCTAGCCTGATTGCCGCAGCCTGACAAGACTGCCAAGACTGCCAAAGGCTGGATAATGATACCGTTTGAAACCCCTGCAAAAAATTCTCTTTAAAAACAAGCCGTCATCCCGAGCTTGTCGAGGGATCAGCCTCCGTTGATTCCGCTCTTATCCTCTGGGAACTGATCCTTCGACTTCGTCCCGCGCTGCGGGACTCCGCTAAGGATGACGGAATGCTCGAAAAGTCTCTTACTGAATTATAAAGAACCCCGCTGCTCGCAGCGAGGCATTTAAGGCAGCCGCCATCGGCTCGACGGAGGCCAAGACTAAAAGACTCAACCCGGCTTTAGGGCGTCGTGCTGCCGGGCATCAACCGAAGCGGTGGGGAAAGCGATGCGGGCACCCCTGCCGTCCGTTGCCCGGAACCGGTCACAACCTCCTCATGGGAAAGCTCGTCGTAAAAATAATCGAGAAACTGGCGATTGGTCATGAGCTTACCGTGCGTAACCCGGGTCAGCAGCCGGACATTCGCCGAAGTCGCGGGAAGATCGTCCAACGCGCTCGTGCCGGTAACCGTTTCGTCACCGTCGTTATCCGGGGTGTACGTGTAGCGGGCCGTGCAGGAATCATGCTCGCCTTCCGTGATGATTCCCGTCGGCGTTTTAAATCCCGTTCCCAACACCACCTTCAGGCGCGACGACTCACCGGGCCGTATCAGCAAGGTACTGGTGTAACTGAGGCTCCCCATGCGCAGACGCCAGTCCCTGACTTGCGCGAGAATTTTTTGCAACGGATGAAAATCGGTATCCTGACAAAATGCCCAATTCTCCGGATCGATCTCCTTGCGACCCTCGGCCGCCCGCTTTTTCAACCAGTCGTTCAAAAATACCCGCCGCTCCAATTCCGCGCTGGGCCAATACGTTTCCCAAGGCCCCACCCGGAGCAAATCCGGGGCCCCGATGCGCGTCCGACGTCCGTCTGCATCCACGCATTCCCAACGAGGATCGTTGAAAGGCAGCAGCTCATAAAGACTGGGCCGGGAAATGGCGACCAGCTTTGTCACGTTAACATCGACGTTATTGGGGAGAAGATTCAGCAGCGACTCGGGAAAACTCTGCACGTTCTCCTTTAATCCGCCGGGCCCAACCACGAGCGTTTTGATTGCCTTCACCGAACCGAGATTGGGCACTCCCACCAAAATCATCTTCGCGATGCGATCAGCCCAGTCGGGATTTTCGCTCAGAAAAGTGCGGGCCACCAGACCGCCCATGCTGTGCCCCACCAGAATAAAGCGCGTCTCCTGCGCCGGGATTCCCGTTTTGACCTCATGAATGCGCGCATACTCTTCCAGCGCCTGCTTGAGCCGCGGCGAAGTGACCGTCGCTATTTCCTGCCGCCAATCATAGGCAAAAACAAAAAAGTCGGCTCCCAACGCATAAGGTCGAAAATCAGGCGCATGGTCCTGCTCGCTCGTGACACCCGAAATAAACCGGCCATAGACATCGATCGGCCCCGCCGTCAGCATCGGCCTGGCTTCCAGCGGATTGGGCATTCTCAACGCGAGATAAAGATCCGAACGGCGGATGGCATCGACGCTGCCCCAGACACAGGGAGCATCGTCCTCTTTTTTCAGCAGGGTGGGATCGTAAAGCGTCGACCCCTCATAGGCGGGTAAAAAGACGAGCACCTGGGCGTGCAGCGGCTGGGTCTCGGCCCGGAGAGCAGGGTAAAAGAGAAACATCAGCGCCAGCGTCAGGCTTGGAAGCTGTCGCATTGCATCACACCACGCCCACGGACCGGGACCCGGGCACCAGCGCATCGGACTGTTCATCGGCATGATAGGAACTGCGCACCAGCGGACCGGATTCCACCACGCGGAACCCGAGATCGAGCCCAAATTGTTTCCAATGCGCAAATTCCTCCGGCGTTACCCAGCGATAAAGAGGCAGGTGCTGCGCGGAAGGACGCAGATATTGGCCGATGGTCAGGATATCGAGATGGTCCGCCGCCATATCGCGCAGAGTCGCGGTGATTTCCTCGTCCCGTTCGCCGATACCGAGCATGAGACCCGATTTCGTGACAAACCCGGCCGCCTTGGCCCGTCGCAACATTTCCAACGACCGCTCGTACTTCGCCTGGGGCCGCACCTGCTTGTGCAAGCGCGGGACCGTCTCGACGTTGTGGTTGAGAATGTCGGGTTTGGCCGCCAGGACCGTTTCCAAATCTTGCCAGCGCCCCTTGAAATCGGGGATCAACACTTCAATCGCCGTCTGCGGATTTTCCTCGCGCACCGCACGGATCGTCTCCGCCCAAATCGCCGCGCCGCCGTCGAGCAATTCGTCACGCGCCACCGAAGTGATGACCGCGTGCTTCAACCCCATGAGCCGGATCGCCTCGGCCACCCGGCGCGGTTCGTCGCGGTCCAACTCGGTCGGACGCCCCGTTTGCACGGCGCAAAAGCCGCAGCTTCGCGTGCAGATATTGCCCAGGATCATGATCGTCGCCGTCTTGCGCGACCAGCATTCGCCCAGGTTGGGGCATTGCGCGCTTTCGCAAACCGTATGCAGTTTGTGCTCACGAACGATGTGCGACGTCTCCTGGTAAACCTCGCCGCCTGGAATCTTCGCCCGCAGCCATACCGGCTTGCGCGTATTCAACGGCAACGGTGCCGCTTCGGCATCCGCTGGCAAAGTAAGGCCGGGGACTGTTTCCATGAATCAAGCAGTCTAATCCAGCCCGCCCGGCCTGTCCATCCTCGTTGCGGTTCGGTGGTGGCGGAAACCCACGCTCTTACGAACACGGCTACGCTTTATTTTGTCTCAGTAGTGTCCAATCTTAACTACCACAGGGGCAATTGGTTGCAATCATAGGGATTTCGGTTCGCATCATAGGTCTTTGTAAGCAGTTCATGGAGAGGGATTTGTTCAAACGGGGTGATGCTCAAAA
>Ga0307511_10001849_pt1 | contig 22248 bp, 19 predicted proteins | sample 13_EM_MG_FD_200266 | JGI IMG/M metagenome (GOLD analysis project Ga0307511, IMG submission 200266) | Populus trichocarpa ectomycorrhiza microbial communities from riparian zone in the Pacific Northwest, United States - 13_EM | ecosystem: Host-associated > Plants > Roots > Unclassified | place... | reverse complement strand
ATACTAATATCATATGGGTAGGGTGGGGGCTAGAAGTTAAACTATCTCATGACTTTCGACGAGGATATATTAGGGGGCTGAAAATGAGGGGGAGCAACTACTGGAAAAGTCAAAGAGATAGTTGGCCACCAAACTGAGGGGATGACACGAAGGTATACAAATGAGGGAAATTGAGATACTACACAAGATTTTACAACCTTTCTCCCTGGAGCTGTGGTTACAACTGATGCAATTAAAAGACGAAAGAGAGCAGTAAACCAGTCAACAATAATTCCACAAAGTGCACCAAGCCCTCAGTTTGCAAGCCGCACTATTATAGGTACCAGAAAGCAGGCTGTGGAAGGTGGTCAATATTCAGATTCAGATGGGGAGAGCTGTGTTGAGGGTGAGGATGTGGAGGGCAAGGTTGAGGGTGAAGATGTGGTGAGCAGTGTTCAAGATGAGGATGTTATTTTCCAACCACTAGTACCTTCAAATGTGAGAGTTGTGATAAGACATATGGGGTACTTGGCGACTTCAAGTCTCATGTCAAGGACGCTCACAGCAATACTACATTCAGCTGTAGCCAGTGCACACAAACCTATCCTAGCAACGGTCGCTAAAGAACTATACAAGAGTCGCACATTCGACTACTGTTGGACCTGTGGATGATCTTGACTCCAAGAATTCCCAAAATCCCAAGACCCCCGATAACCCCGAGAACTATGAGAATTCCGAAACCCCAAGACTATTGGGAATCCCGAAAATTCGGAGCCTCTAGTGGCCAAAAACTCTCTAGCTTGTCAGGTGGATGGGGATACACCTGAAGGAGTGGGCTATATGCCCATATGAGGGCAAAGCATCCGGAGCATCTCAAACGGCGGTTGGTTGTATATATATATATATATACGGATTTTGTAGGCTTGTTCTTGTTCATGTTTATACTTGTACACATCGGAGCGGGCAGAATATATTTCAGGTTATCGGGCTTACAGTTGCATGTACGGATTATCGGTTTTCGGGATATAAGCTTGTTTCATACGTCTCATTCTTACGCCTGTTGTCTACATTGCCCTCCTACCCTTACCTTGATCGATACCTCTCGTGGCGGGTTCTCAGAACCGCTCATCTACGAGCATTTCCCCTGTTAGAAGGGTGCCCTCACAACAGGGTTTTATTAGGCGCCTCAACCTCGGGGCTTCTACATCCTAGGTAAAGGAAGTTGTGGGGCATGCTCAGACCGCAAAATATACCCGTGGAATCAGAGATGGCACAAGAGATTTCACCTTAATATTGCCGGGCACAGCAATCTCACCAGAGATTATAGCACACCAAAAGTGATCATTAAACAGGTCAAGGATTATTTCAGAGAGCCAAGCTCCGCAACTACCTTCTAAGATGCTCGCTATGATCTTAGGTTGACCGCGAGTACAGACGGTAAAAAAGGAGAAGAGGAAGAGGAGGCGAGAGCACAATCTGAGCTGAGCTTGAAGACGTCAACGACAATGAGTCAATAGTGATCAACCCACTAGCAGATTTTGCAGGCTATGAAACTCGTGAGGGGGGGGGGGGGTCTTTGAGCTGCATTCGTGAGTGGAGGTTCTGCTACATGCGGTAGGAAATGGGACTGTGACATTAGAATCACAGCAAAAATTATATTCGTTCTTTTGTTCCATGGAGGGGTGAAGCATTGAATTGATACACTCCACATACACTGCAATGTCAGCAGTGTAGCAAGACATACTCCTATGTGATACTAGATAATTTTAATAGCTATATAAGGGGCGTTCAAAATAGCAGCACATTCTATGCGGCTCAAGTAACCAGCCTCTTAAAGAAACGTATGAGGGTAGCTCATTCAACTATGGGAAAGGCGAGTGTAGAGCAGGTGCAGAGAATCGAGCGGGGGAACTGGGGGTAGACAATTTATCTTAGAGGGGTATTCTGTTGAAACCGTATAACTCATGGTAAAACAGGTAGAGTAATAGCGATTTGTGTATTTATAAAAGTCGGCTTTCTTAGCTCAGTTGGTACGAGCGTTGGTCTCATAATTTCCCTTATGACACATCCTAAGGTTGTGACATCCAAAGGTCGTGAGTTCGAGCCTCACAGAGAGCATATTCTTTTACATTTTTTTTGCATGGCGTTGGTATATTCTAAAGGAGCTGCGGGAGGTGCAGTTAAATAATGATCATCCAGCAGATTGACCCCCAATACGAAAATAAGCAGTAAAGTTATCAGCGCCCCCTCCGGTTCCGACATCCTTAATCTCCACTGGTTCAAGTGCTCTTTCAAGCCTCTCCCACCGGTGTCCATTCTTATTATACCTCTTCAATGCTTGTAACAAGTAATGGTCATAGAAGCCATTCTTTTTCAGAAGTGTTCAGAAGTAATCAAAAGCAAAAGCGGCGATCATATATACCTTCAGTATCCCCATGTTCAGTCCGTATGTTTGTACAATGAGTTGTTGCTCATATGCAAGTAGTCTGGTTGATGTGTTGGTTCACAATATGTTGATTTTTGATAGCTATCGAAGATAAATCAGTAAGACCTCATAGTTGTAGACATAGCCGTAGCTCTTTTTTCCTCGCTCCAGGAGGCGGGAGGGGAAGTAGCTAGAGTTAGTTTGCAATCCTGGACGGGTTGGGAAAAGGTATCGGTGTGTGAAAGCTTTTGAGGGTGAGTCATTTCTCAGGTAGGATGCCCAAACCCCTCTCCCTATGTCAGCGTCTGGAAGCACACCCGATGGTTTATCGTTGTAAAGGAGACTTTGGAGAAACATCCCTTTTCCGTTCTTGATAGTTGACAGAGATTGGTTTTAGTGATGCCTCCGGGATTATCTTCGACCTGTCAACTATCTACCCTTTGTCGCACTCCAATCGAGTTGCTGCCCAGGCAACATCGCTGTAAAGTCCCTGGTATCATCTCTAGTACCATGGGTAGTCATTGATTCCTGAGTATGCCCCACAACTTCCTTGGCCTAGGAGGTAGTAGCCCCTCCTAACTTAAAACCTCTGATGAAGCCTCGCCGGAAGTCGTGTGTGGATAGTTGAGCCTGGAGATTGGCCTGATATCCAAGCCTATCAATTAGGAGCCTGAGTCCCATGCCCGACATTGGTTATTGAAGTCAAAATCGGACAGTCTGCTCCGAGTTCTATGACATGCAAGAATTAGCTTGAAATTAGTATAAGACCAACCCTCCCCGCATAAGCCAACAACAGCAACCCCACATCAATAATCAACTCCCCATAAGAGGATCTGCTACAAAAAATAGAGACTGGGTTTTCTTTGGATCGTCTCTTATTCCCTTAGTATTCCTGATTGTGATTTGTCGTTTTGTATCCAGGACTAAGGGAGTCGTCCAGATCAGGCTGACGCTGAATCTGAACATCGCCCCATAGGAGTGCATCCTTCATATCTTTGCAGTCTTTCGCAAAGCCAGGTAAATTATGTCCGGTACATGACATGATGCTTCTCCTGTACTTTTTCTAGAGAAAGGGTTTTTTTACCTGTTTCCCCGGAGCGTATAAGTAGTTAGCGCAAGTATATAACAGTCTGGGAGCAAGAACATGTTTTAACCTAAATTGATTCTCAAAAAGTTGCTTAATGGGCATCTTCTGGGCTGACGATAGGCTTATTGGTTTTGGGAGCCTATATCAAAACATTGCAAATAGTGATTCGAGGTCCCCAGCCAAGGTGTCCCATTTTCGCCTGTCGTCCAGCCCAATACCACCACAACTTTCAACAATATGAACCAAGTATCGGTAGGTTGATTTATCTCTGGCTCTAGCCTTTTGGCTGGAAATAGTTGGCTGGAGATGGCCTAAGTTAGCTATCGCCGCTAAATCTCTTATAATGAAGTAAAGTGTGACATCTAGATCTAGTCTACAAATGATATAATGTATACTGTAAGGCGGAATGATACTTACTTCCCATCTATTCCAAGCCGCTAGTTGGCTTTATAATTGTTCACCAAAGTTTTTACGGCCTCCTTTGGTTGCAATCCTCGCTTGTCTCGCCCCAGCAATGTCAAGGATAGAATTGATCCGGTCTGTGCCATAATGGCCGAAAGGCTTTTCCACAGGATCCACAAATTCAGCGTCCTCCGCCGTGGAAGAATCGAAGTCTTCGTTGTATCTTTTCTTTCTGACTAAAGTAAACGGAGGTGAAGGATGTAAAATACAATGTGAAGGAATTGGCTTTTTTCGAGTATGGTGCTGCCTTTTGCTTCGACGAAGCTATGCAGGTGAAGCACCAGTAAGTCTATAGCCCAAGTATGAGAGGAACCCACAAAGACCCTACAAAGCAGTAGATGAATATGAAAGACAATATGAGAGCATGTGATATAGTGCATCAAGGATCTCGTTGATTTCTTCTAGGTAATGCTCTGCTTTTGCTTCGACCAAGCTCTGTAGGACTCTTCTCCGCTGATGATAGACTTATTGGTTCTGGGAGCCTATATCAAAATATTGCAAATAGTGATTCCAGGTCGCAAACCAAGGTGTCCTACTTCCGCTTGTTGTCCAGTCCAATACCACCACATTTTTCAATAAATATCGGCAAATTGATTCTCCATCTGGCTCTAGCCTTTGGACTGGAAATAGTTGACTGGAGATGGTCTAAATTTCCAAGCTAGCTAAGGCCGCTAAATCTCATAATAAAGCAAAGTGCAGCATCCGGACCTAGTTCACAACTGATATAATGTATACTGTAAGACAGAATGATACTTCCCATCTATTCCATGCCGCTAGCTGCCTTATAATTGTTCCAGGAGTTTTTGCTGCTCCTTTACTGCCATTTTCGTTTCTAATCCTAGCTTGCCTCGCCTCACCAAGGTCGAGGATGAAGTTGATCCGGCCTGTTCCATAATGGCCGAAATACTTCTCGACAGGATCCATAAATTCGTTGTTTTGCACCTCCTTCGCCGTGGAGGAATCGAAGTCTTCAGGGTTAATGCCATGATATCGTCTCCCCGCTACGACTATAAGTATCGGCACCCGTGGGTACTGGCAAGTTCAAAGCGTCGGGTGCTTAAATTAAAGTTGAGTGTATTGAAGTAGATTGTGCAAGAGCTTAAGTTTTGACAGATATATGGCAGCCGTGTACATCACACAGTGTTTCTCTCGTGCCCCCCTTTCGAAATGGTCTGTTTAACCTATTTCCCCCAGAACGAATTTATTTAGCGCAGGTAGATAACAGTCTGGGAACAGGAACATGTTTACCCTGAACTGGGTTTTCCAAAAAAGCTAGTTTAAAGCAACCTCTCTGTTGATAGCTGTGTTAAAGGCCCAGAGAGCGCAAGATGGCCCGTTCAATCCCTGAGAATCTCTAGATTCAAAATAAAGGTTAATATTCTGAGCATTATCCCTTGGTGCAGTTTGGGGGAAGGTGTTGGATATAGGTGTTAGTACTACAAAGCTAGCACTCGAGATCCCATTTTTGCTTCATCAAGGCCGAGGATGAAATTGATTCGATCTATTCCATAATATCCAAGGGCTCGTTCAACAGGATCAGCGATCCGCAGCGGAGGAACTAGAGATCGGTGTGATCTTGCTATTTGTCCCTACTTCCAATGCTTGTACAGTTGAACGTCTCTTATTACATCCCCAGTTGTAGTACCCTAGCTGAATCCTATCAGTTCAAGATCTATCGCACCAAGAGGAGTGTTATACTAGTTGGCAGAACGCCCCTGAGTGGCCCAGAATCATATAAACTTTGCCCCACTCCCTCCAGTGGTCCAGGGGGGCCAATTCGCCGTCTTGCCTAATGATTTGCAAGACAAGCCGAAAAGCTGAAACTTGAGTAAAGGTGCTCGAGGCTATAGCGTTGCTGGTATCGCAGGTACGTATACGGAGTATCTTTCTCGCAAGGTTATCGTCCAGTAGGAGAGTAGCCGGCCTGAGTGCGACGGGGGGAGTAAGTAATTGCTATAGGGTGTATTCAATGGTGGTTGGCAGGAGCACCAAACCTGGCTTAGCCTAACAGTCATTCAATTGGTTGGGGATAGTTGTGAGAGGGTTCGATATTGGTTGTTGGGACGTTGCAAGGAACTTGCCTAGTTGGCAAGGAACGCCTTGTGAGAGTCGAGGCTTGGCACCATCCCGACCACTAGGGCTTTCCCAACGCCTGCTGGAACGCCCGGTAAGAAATCCAACCAATAGGCCATAGATCCAGGAAATTGCGAAAAAAACGGGCTCTGGGGCTTTGTGTGACACCAATTATATTCCTCTCAAAGTAAAAAACGCGAATTCCTCCATGTAGGGATAGTCTGGAGCCGGAAGGCAAAAACCAGACAGGCACTTTATATATACCTAGCAGTAAATATACACAGGATACATCGATCACCGACGCAAATAGCCCTCCGCTGTACACATCAAATCACAAAACTACCCAAATTATACAGCAAAAAAATTCAAACCCGCAAAAGAGAATAAGCCCAGCCCCCAAAAGTAGGATAGACAAAAAAAGAGAATATGCCCATACACCGAAATCTTTTGCATCAAGTACTGAAGTCGTAAAAACAATGCTCTTGCTCGAGAAAGCAATTCCAAAGATAAGAATAGAAAAAGATGGACAAAATGAAGAAAACGCCGTTACCTGCCCCGAAGTTCCTCCAACACATTCGCTAATTATGAAATATTGCCAAATGATATTAGATAAAGTAGATGCTGCCTGGTACTCCCTAGGCTATGAAACCTTGAAATGTTGCTTGCTTGCTGCCATAGTCGTTGCTCGTTATTTTGTAATGAAAAACCCAAAATCCGGATGAAAAACTAAAAAAAAATAACTCTCGTCTGCCGAGTTGAAAAACACGTCACGGTGCGGAAGGCCCATGCTCGAAAAGGAGTTTGTAGCCAGGAACAATGGGGAAAAGTTGTAGACCCGTGTACTTCAGCGCCGATAGGGGAAGGAAGGAAGCTAAAAAGTGCTTAAAGCAAGTCGAATATTATGGGCGGCGTGCAATCCAAATGTGGCTATATTAGTAGTGTTAGCGAACCCTTTGTTGAGAGATCAAGTAGTAAAATACATACACATAGTTGTATGCATGGATATGCTTATTCTGAATGTCCTTCCGGACGGGCACGAGGAAATTCTTCACCTCGTCGGGTGTCCAGCCTAAGACCCTCGTAAGCGGCCCAAGTGAGGTCGCCTCTAGTCCTTCAATCATACCCAAGCCAAACCATCTCCCGCAATCCTTGAGAAAAGGGTCGTTGGGCCAAGTGTTTATTGGCACTTTGATGCTGACATTCTGAATGTCGACAAACCCTATCTCTGCCAACATTTCTTTCGTGCGCTTTGGGTATCGAAGCGACTTTCCCGTGCGCTCGGTAGCATCGATCAGGTATTGCTGCCATTTGAACAGTGGTGATTTTTGGCTAAGCGATCCATCCTCGCTGAAGCTCTCAAGGTCAATGTCAATGTATTCAAACCAGCCATATCCAGGTTTGAGATGACTCAAGAAGATGCGTGTTAGTCATTGAGAGCTTTATCTTATGATGAAGGCACATGTACTCACTCAAATGCTTTTCGAAACAGGCTTGGCCAGCTCGAGACGCTCCCGATCCCAACGCGAAGGTGAATGAGATCAAAGGAATCTTTGCCCAAAGTCCATTGACTTTCGAAATCACTTATCACAAACCGCACATTCTCGGGGATCCTGCCAACGCCCGACCCGTTAGTCAATCCGTAAAACCGAAACTTAAAAGTATGGGTAGCAGCATACCACTTAGGTTGGATCAGTGAAAGGTCCACGCCAATCACCTCAGCATCAGGGTATTTACTAAACCTGGGTCAACGATGTCGCAAATACCTCAGAGAATAGGGCTTACTCTGCCATATCCATAGCCCAGATCCCCGTTCCCGTACCAAGATCGAGTATTCTGGTCTGTGAATAATTTCGGATGATTGGAGCGCGATGCAGCTCCTCCTTTCGAAGCACAAGAAACAACTTATGGAACATATCGAGACGGTCTTGTTCGGCCTGATTTGGATTAGCATGGATAAGCCAAGTAGCGGTGGACTCGCGTACCTCGTCATTCGGGTACATGTAGCTCCCACTGCGGAACCCATGGTAACGCCTGCCATTCTCAAAGTGGTTCTCTATTCTTATCGCTCAAAGTCAGAACAAGAGAAGTAACCTCGACACCCCTTTCGATAACTCACCCATTCATTCTGATGTAAACTTGTTCTGCTGTTTTCCTACTCTCCCCGGCAAAAAACAAAACAACTCGTTGGTAAAGAAGTTGAAGGCGAACGATATGGTGCGAGGGATGACAATGTGAAAACGACTGAATTGAATCTTCCTGCAAAAAACGAAGGGGGGTGCGGGGGGCAAGGCGGTTTTAAATCGAGGTGAGAGCGCTGCTGTGGAGGATGGCCAGAGGATCGTTCACCATACCAGGGGGGGGGGTGGGAGGTTCGTGCTGAGTGTTACTAGGTATTGGTCTCTTCTGCCAAAACAGACGAGAGAGCTTTGGGTTTGGGCGGGACGGAACCCGAACCACAGTATTGGGATCATATCGACCGGGGCCCATATGAGATTTTTTCATACTTCCTGTTTCCTGACACAAAATACCGGTGCAGGGATGCCTTGGGTACATCTATTATCAGTCCTAAAGCTCCACAGTCATCCAAGGTAAAATGAACCGTGATTGGTGCATTGACAAAATATGCCAGGCACCCCCATCAACTTTACATTGCTTGCTTCTTCAACACGTAGATCAGCGAATTCATCTTGCTCCGATCTCTTGTGAATTTCAGGCCGTCACATATAACTTTGCCCTTCAAAGCAAGCATATTTTCCGTTACCAACATACCCATACCCGTGCCCTGTCTGGCTTTGGTATAATTAGAGGAGCACTGTGCATGTCCTCCTGCAATGAGCCTGTTGTCTGGGATGCAATTGAGCCATCTGCATCTGCGGTATGCAAGTTGAGGTCGTGTTCGTTCCAGTGAAGCGGAGTGCAGCAACTATGAAGTTAGATCAGCCAGTTGCAATAGGAGCAGTGACCCTGGAATTGCACTGAGACAAAAGATCCTTGCCCGGTTACCCCTCTTTTGCTTTTTCGCAAGTACCTTACCTTTCATCAACCAGTTGAGCAATTTTCATTTGCCAGCGGCTGGGGGGGGGGGCAGCCTTGGGACTGGGTCTCAAGTCCTGGGGGGATGACGCTTTGGGCGTTTAGACCGAATTGTCGGGTCTAGGGTAATGGAATGGTGTGGGATGCAACGCAGAACGGAGCCAGTGAAACTGACCGCCCACTCAACGAGATTCCTGTATGTTGGAGAAGCTAGGTTTCACAGGATCGTTCCGACCCGACAATTCAGTATCCTGACACTAACCATGAATGCTGATTTCATCCTGCATTCTCAAGCATGTACTTACATACATACACTCGTTTCCGATAGGGACCAGTATCGAATAGCAGCTTGAACCAAGTTACATACATACACTCACCTGCACTCACCTGGCGAGCTTCGATAGGCACCAGTATCGAATAACAACTTGAACCAAGTTACATACATACTTAAGTATACAGAAACCTTCTGTCTCATACGTCAGAGGCTGCGTGGCTTTGGAGCTTGGTGCGGGAAGTCTTTAAGAACAACCGAATTTGTGGCGCAATGAAGTACCGGTAAGTACATATCCTCGGGATACCTCCTTAACGAGGAGAAGCCAGTCCTGATTCCATGCGTTGGATGACCCCCACGCGAAGCCACCTGCTTGCCTGGCCCAATCTCTTTCCTCCGCGAGTGCATACATACATACTTTCCAGTGTAGTATCTCATTTTCCACTCCGCGGGAGCCATTCATCGGCTAATCAAGCAAATCCACTCTGGTTTGGACTTTTAGAGCCAGTTCTTCCTTGCAAGCCATAAGAGTCCCCTCACTAGCATCGAGGTCCCCCGGCGGACCAGCGCTATGACCCCTGTACCTCGCTAAAAAACCCAGGCAAATCAAACCGGCCGAGGCAAATCAGAGCCCTCTAGCGGCATGGTGCTCACCAAAATGTTTGCTCCAGAAAATTATTCATCGGTTGATACCCATTGGAGTTTATCTAGAGTATTTAGTAAGCTGACGTACAGGAACCAGTACAGATAAATATGGCCCGTGCACATTGACATGCACATTGACATGCACACTGGCTATGGTTGGGCGATGGAATATTTCAACTCTTTTGGTGTATTAAAATTAGTCTACATCGAGTTTTCATTGGTATTAACCAGCATGCTAAGAATGTTATATGTTGCTGAATACCGCCTTAGGCAGTGGGTTGGATATCAATCGAGGCTGAAATTATCATTATTCACTGTCGGCTGGGCGGAACGACCCCCCATCGGCCATGGCCAGTAAGCCATGTGCAGGAGGGAGATTACTCTCGTATGGAAATACAGTCGTTAGCAAAGGCTGGGTATGTACGAGGTAGTCTGGCAGCAGGTACGAGGCTATCAAGGGGTATTTGTGACTCTATAACAACACATTTCCTCCTCTTCGATACCCATACTTAATGAAAAGTATTCCAGATCCGACTTCGGTAAGTTGTCAATTTGCAGTCGACGTTGCTCCTAACCAGTGGCATGAGACTACCTAACCAGGCTAACTTGTATAGGTATGAACTTGCACTGCCACAGTGTTCTACTTCTTATGTGTCTACATCTTCTTCTCTTGCAACTGGCTAAGCAGGTTGAATAGCAACGGAACCAGTCCTTCAGTAATTCACCAGGTCCATGACCATGATTTTTCACAGGGTAATTCATGCGTACACTTCCCCCAGACTACGGTTCGATAATCTCGACTGCTCCAACAAGGTTCTTCCCATGCAGAGTTATCTGCTGAGCCGTAAACCTATCACCAAGCACCATACAGCAGGCAAGAGCAATGATCAATCATGTACCTAACAGTGGTCGAGTTCCTGACAATTACTGCTCTCAGTACGAGGTAGCATAGAGTATGCGAGGCTGGGCATACTACGGCACCTGACCTCGGCAAATAACTTATATTCTTAAGTTCGACAGTAGCGAGGTATCCCCATACGCGGGAGGCCAGGGGGTACATGGACATGGTCTTCTGTGGCAATTTCGTTCCAAGAACTTTCTCCGTTGCCCGGGGACGGACATATGATTTCATGATGGAATCGTCCGGACTTGGAAATCTCCCCGCAGTTCTCGCATAAAACTTCTTCATACATGTGAGTTCTCATAATCCCAACACTGTCCGAGACTTGCGGCTGTCAAATTCCCGTTCGTGGCTGGCTGCAGCCGGCAGAACTACTGCACGGTTTTTCCATGCGCAAGAGAGGAGCCGATCTACAACCTTTTACTCTAACGAGACTCTCGACGCCTCTCTGCATGGACTGAGGTACAGTAGGTCCCAATCTCGCTGTGGTGCATACTTTAGTCACTAGACAGTGGGATTGAGCCCAAGCAGGCTAAGCCGTGAGGTTATGGACTGTAATCAATACAAACATGTGCTAAAATATATTCAGATGGTCAAGTTAACGGTTTCTTACGTACCGGCAATACAGGCATAACGGAAGCTAGCCTAGCACTCACTATACTTATGCATGCATCTACTTCTACATTACACTACTGAATCACTTTACAAACAAAACCGAAACATATATACAAGGGGCTTTTGACTTACGTGAGGGTGAGAAATACCTTGCCTTGATTTACTGGGCCTTCGAGCTGAGTGATTTGCAACACAACCCCTCGCTTCCGAACATCCATCCCCCGCACCCCATCAATATGGTTCTTGGGTGGTGAAGCAATGATTTACTTTGCTCAGCTCTTACTTTGATAACAAGATCCTGGTTGCAACAGCTCGGCGATACATACGAATTCTGTTTATTTCATGGATAAGCACAAACATTTTTTGCATTGGCCCAAATGTGCAGGATTGGCAGGAGAAACAGATAACTATTGGCTAATATGCCCCAAGAATCGAACATGCACTTTATTTTTCGACTTCGGAATCCTTAGCGTCCCAACGCACAGGTTCATTTCAGACCATACCCTATTGGATGAAACTGGCAGCTGAGACTGCATTGCTCACCATGCTAGAGTCTTTGCTCGACATACATGGTTCTACCTCTTCTCCTCATTCTAATTCATTATTCGCTGTCACAAGAACTTTGGTCATCTCGTTTCGATCTGAGGTCTTGGAATTAAACGTGGGCCCGGCTTGCAGTGTAGGTTGACGGAGTCGGAAAATTCATTGAACAGAAGCTGGAGTGTAATAGGAGGATCCAAAAACACAAGATTCTCAGAAAAAAATGCTTAGCTAGTGCACGGTTGCTCGATACCCTAACAATTGGCAAGGTGTTATCGAATAATACCCCCTCTATCGTGGTATACTAGCTGGACCATTATTTTTGACGTATGTATAGCTACCATCGGACTCTTTGTCCCTTTGCTAATCTGGTATTGTTGAGCCAACAATATAATAAGCAAGGAGATCTTTCAGAACATGATCAGATGCAGACAGTCCATTTTAAGATGCCAATTTGCATGAGGAGCATTTGTCAAGCGGATTTCAGTCATGGCGTACTAAGCGTCATTACTGTCTTTGTTTTGAGATTATGGGTGAAAGGACTGCCTGCTCAGTATTCAGATAGGTATCTCATGAATGTGGGTTTATTTAGCAGACTGTCTCATCACTTGCATGGAGCTCGGCTTCGTGGAGGAAACAACGGATCAATATCGGCATATCCACCATGCATGTTCCTCAGAATTTATCTCAAAACAACCCACTATATGAAGAGGCTGTCCTCCATGGGGTTATCTCGCCTTCAGTTTCAAGTTATGTCATGGTCTATGCTGAGGGTTATGACCCGAACGCTCTACGCACTACACTTGTCATTCATATCCTATCATTAATCCTCTGCATAACTGTTGTTTTATACACTCTTGGGTGCTAACTCTGCAGTGGTCTCGGCCTTTGGTGCCATTTCAGGCATAATGGGGTTTGCCTGCACAAAAACTGCGGGGCAGTTTCGCCACTGGCTTTGACTTTAACTAATACGTGGCTTGCAGTGCAGGAAGATTTTACCTGAATACTGCCTGGTTCCTAAAGGAAGGAGAAATAAACCCAGTTGGCTGCTCTCCCTCCTCACCGCACTTCGTCTTGGCCCAATCCTCTCATTTTCCGTTATCCAATACACAGCCTAGGACACTTCACCGGTCTACGAGGGCTACTACACTTTCTTGCCAACCAAAATGACAGAGAGGAACAACATCCACACGTGAGCTACGTGTCCCACCACTGAGTGCTCAATTCCGAAAAATCTATGCAAGATCGAGTGGTGGATCCCCTGAGGTCAAGGTATACTTCAGAAGTGATGAAGCGCATAGATATGTTGCTTAGGAGTTTCGAATGGCCCCACTATGGATACAGGGGATCTCCAAAGTTGAACGCTATGCGGAGATAGTTTCCGGATGTTGTGCAGGAAGTTGGGCTCCGCCCGTCGAGGCAAAGCTTGAGCTGCCAAGAGTCTATCCTATCCGCTTCCGCTGTATACATGTACAGCTTCAAGTACTGCAGCTTGCTGTAACGGACGGCAAATGTCTCATAGTTGGTGTTCGAGTCCTGTATTTCAAAATCAAACCACTCCTAGCGTAGGTAGTATCTCCACTCATCTCAGAATTAGAGCATAGGCACTCCCAAGAATGACCTGCTTTTGAGGGTTTTTAATGTGTATCTGTTCCTCCGTCCGGTGCAGCAGATTTATATTGTATGCAAATCACCCCTGTAGGCTGAGAGGACTGCCTGGTATGGTAACCGTTATACGTTAGCGAAATTCTGGTGGAGGCTTTGGCAGTAGCTCAAAATCGTTTGGATACGCTACATCGAGTTCCGTAATTGGGTAAAATACCTAGTCAGATCTCGTCAGAAGAAAATTGCGCAAAATTGAGGCGAGGGCGTAAACGTAAGTTCATCGGGAGGCGATGGCCGACGGCCCCCGTAGGTGGGGACGGGTATGGTGATCTTATTTCACAAACCTCAATGGGTAATTTCGCCCATGCTTTCTTCCATAAGCTAACTTGGTAGGTTTTTTTTTCTTCTTTTCTTGCTACTACTGCAAGCACTCATGTAGGCACGCATGCATGTCATTATAGTCCCGGGGAAGGGAAATTAAAGAACCACTCTCAATACCCTTGACGCCGCTCTGGCAGCGCAGCACCTACTGGATAGTTGATTGACCGGTGCTGTTCTTGAACACTTCTGCTCAACCTACTCAATCTTCGTTCTCTACGGTGGCACCGTTTGCATATGCATGTAGCATCTTATTCTAAATGAAAGGGTCATGCTGCAAGTGATGGGGACTACCCCTGTCGCGGGGGGTAAGGTGTGGGTGGGTAATCAGCACACACCTGCAAAGCAGTCACAATAAAGTACTTAGAACCTAGAGTGAAGGAAAGTTTGATAAAAAGTGACAGGAGCTGTGGGGCGATCGTATAGGGCCCATGACGCTGGATACATGGGCTGATTATGGTTGGCGGGTGTTGGTTGCGGAGTTTGATTTGTACTGGGAATGGTACGGTCAGTAGATGTCCGTGGCATGGAGGTTGCACGATCGAGCAAATAGGGCATTTGGATGCGTTGGCTGCTTGGGTTCAGAGATGTTGGGGATGAATGGGAAGGGCAGGGTGTAGGGTATGGTCGGGCTCGTCAGAAGTATCGGATGTGTGTCTGATCTTCAAGGTGGGTAAGTGGATTCGGTTGTTATTTATCTGTAGACATTCTGACTCGGCTGGTTCAGCACGGTGGAGAAGAACGGAAAGCTCCGCTTCCGTACCCTCGTTCGATAAGTACATGAACGAAAACTAAGATCATTACGATTGGGAAAGCGTTTCCGCCCCCGGGCTTCCCCCGGGTATTTCCCCGAGCTTTACACTCTGGGGCATTTGAATTCGCATCCTGAGAATCCCAGACTTTGGATGAATCGTCCACAGGCTTCCCCCGGGGTCCAATACCCAGTAGAGTATAAGATGGGGCAACTGTAACCCGTCGCTGTCCAATTGGTGGATTCAACTGCGTGAGACCGGCGAGCCTAAGGACGAATCGGCAGAGTTTCGGCGAGCCGGATGAACAGCCCGCTCTGTTAGGTATAATCGGCCGGGGTAAGGCTGAGAGACTCTACCAATACGTATGCAGACACCTATTTCCTTAGGTAAAAGTAATGTGTGTATTATATGAATTCTTACATATTATTAGGAGACAGTGAAAGGGAGTATTATTGTCGATTTGACTGTTGCAGGAAATAACTGGATTTTGGTCTAATTAAATGGCAGATCACCGTTAGTCTCCTTTTATGATATAATTGTGTGATCTGGATTTTAGTTATGAAGAGCTGCCATCTCGTCAGCGTAGCAAATTGCATGAGAGTAGTGAGATTTTTGGGGATATAAAAAGGGATCTACGTTATGGTAATTTCTTGGTATTTTTATCGCTGTTTGTTCAGGGACTAACACATATGTACTTAAGTACATACATAAGACGACTACTAAGTACTTACAAGATTACTTCTTGTATGGTCCGGCGACTACTCCATAGTATGAGGTTCAAAATTACCGGAAAGGGTAGTCGTGACTATTTAGCTCCAGGCTACCGTTCGTCTTGTCCCCGCGGAATACCACGACTCGAGCAAGTGCTTTCTATCTCGAGACCTTATACCAATACTCCTGTCTGCCCAGCTTACACCCTCAGCATCAGGTGTTACTTGATAACTCGACAAGTGACTATATGTAATGCAATTTGCTACACATAACAGCCTTACGCATACCTACCTGAATACGTATATATATATCCCTGAGCACCGTCTCCAGCTACAGGGCTGCTTCCAGTTCAGCTTTGCTTGTCACAATGGTAGCCCCGGACTTAGTCTCACTCACGGTTCCGAAACTCAAGGTACGCATATTGTACCCACCCCGAACCTAGTCGCTGGAAAGCACAGTGCTTGATAGCTTGCTAGCTAGCTAGCAGTACAGTCACGTTAGTTAAGGTTGAAGTGAATGAGAGCGCTGTAAGCTAATGCGAGTCTGAAACATACAGGAGATATGCAAAAGCTTAGGATTGACGGTCAGCGGGAAGAAAGCAGATTTGGTTGCGGTGAGTCCAGATTTCGGAGTTGTGATGCAAGATAATGCAAGAGGCATGTACATCGAGGCTGTATATCTCCGCCCAGGGGGTTGAGAGCACGAACTGTCCAGACCGTGATGTCAGATTTTGTCAGGACGTGGCTTTTGTTCTCTATAATGTACTTGGTACCTGAAAGTGGAGGATATGATATAACCGAGTAATGGGCTCGCTGTATACCTAGGTTTAAGAATGAGGAAGGGCTGAATTTTCTCTGTGGTGATTGGACACCAAAACTCAAACTATGTTTGCTTACCATGGTAACGGGGCGCTGACGTGGAGGCACGCATTTCCGGGGAATTTCTCCGGAATGACGTGATCCTGAGATTGGTAGCGAATTGAAGCGAAGAGGGCTGGCATTAGTACCAGTACTGCGACGGTGGTGGCACCCCCGTCAGAACAAGCGCCTTTCCCTTTGGATCCAGAATTGGCAAATGCGACAGATGGGTTTGAGAAAATGCCAGTAGATGGAGGCGTTTCGGGGTCGGCACCAGTTCAGAATCAAATAACAGCTCCACCTACGGTGTCAAAGAAACGAAAGGCAGGACAGTTGGGGGAGTTAAAGAACGGGAAACGTAGTGCAGTTGATAAAAAAAGTAGAGGAAAAGCGGAAAAGAGGGGAAATGGCGATAAAGAGGCTCTTGGAGAGCCAATCGGGACACATCCAGAGACTACTGCACAGCTTCCATCGAAGACCGTAAAAAATGTCTCAGTCACAGGCATAAATACAAGAATGGACGGTGAGCCGGCTAATGCCGTATTTGATGATGAAAATACTGAGGGAATATAATAGCTACACCAAAAACCGTTCTAGCATTACCCTCAACAACTAGTTCGAATATTTCAGGAAATACTACAGGAATTACTACAGGAAATCCGGGCTTTGCGACAGGAGCCGTACCTATAGCTAGCATGAAGCGAATGCCCGAGCCACAGGGTCAACAGGTCCTTCTAATGGGGTTACAGCAACCAGTGAGCTCGGAAGCAGTCCCGAGCAAGCAACTTCTAGCTCCTGGAAAGCTGGTCAGCGATATGAAGCTATCCACTTCTATACAGTCACATGAATCTAGCGTAGGAACAATTGAATCAGCAAGCGATCTACCCAGAGCAATGAAAACCCTTCAGCCTGGGAAGAAACCCACCATTACTCCAGTGGAGGAGACTGCTCCCACGCCTCCAACACTGGAGAAAGCTATAATCACAAACCGCCCAGCGAAGTCAACAGTTGTCTTGGGCGTGGCTAGAGAATTGAGGGCCACAGATCTTAACAATAATACAACTAAGATTGTACCTAAAGGAATACAGCAGCTACAGCAAAAATGTAATTCCATAGTACCTAGAACACTTGCAAACGCTGGCTCAGCAGCAGCTACCTCAAATGGAGTGGGCCGTGGCTTGGGAACCTTCAATACCCTCTTCCCCTCTATGCTGCAATCTAGATTTAATGAAAAGGAGAAAAATTCCTTCGTTCCTCGAAAGAAATTAGTTCTTGCCATGAAGCCTGCCCAGACAAAGCCCTTAGGCCCTGTTGGAGAATCTAAAATAGGAGTTGAGCCGGGGGTGAGCGTTGAGGCACCGCTATCTTCAAGCCGTCAAGATACCGAAATCAATTGGAAACCAATCCGATTTCCCCCCCGGGTTGGCTTTCGGAGGAAGATTGAGGCTATCAGCTGTGTTCTTGCTTTGGTGGCACATCATACCTCCACACTAAAATCACCAGCGGGAACTTTCCTGAGAAATACGGTTACATTAAGTAAGGTGTGGTATTACTCCAGTATACTTGCATACTATCCCCTGAGTCTCTGTGAATTTGGGGGAACAAGGACGAGTCAGTGGATAAAGTTCAAAAGAGTAGATATCACGAGGGCAGATTTCCGGGAGTGGTATTGGCATAGAGTTCAACAGCGGGAGGTGAAGATGCGACTGGTTAAAACGAAGTGGTGGGGAGAGCGAATTTGGAGGGAATATATACTCGCAAACGGGCTTCAGAGGGAGTACGGGAAGCATGTAAACTCCCAATACGGTGACTTATGGTGTTCAGGTGCAATCAATATGGATTTGCTGAATGAGAACGAGGCAATAGGGCAATGGGATGTCGCTACCAGGTTCTGGGCAGGGAGGTTTTGTACCGCCATGTTTTCTGGAAAAATTGAGGAGGGAGGCAGAAATATGGAGATGATACTTGGCTGTGGAGAATATGCAGTGGTTGATGCTTGCCCTGTGGGAGAGAACGGTGCGGTTCACGGGAATGTCTCCGCAGGAGCTACTGTCTCGGAGGTATGGGAAGTTGAGACAAAAGGAGCTGGGGCATATATTATTGTTGGGGGAACGGGGGAGGCAATTGGTACGATACAGGCTGCTGAACGTATTAGAAGAAAGAGGCTGAGCAGCTTAAAGTCGCTTGAACTGCGAACAGGCACCACAATCAGTACAGACGGCGCCTCAAGATTCAGACAATTCAATAATTTGAGAGGCCACAGCACCTTACACAAACTAACTAATCAGTGGGATGATGTCTTGTGGCACTCTCTCCGCCTAGACTGGCGTGCATATATCTCCAAACTCCTGGCATATGCTGCACAGCCGAAGCCCCAAGGACTCAGAGGAGATACTCTTACGTTACAATCGGAAACCTCTATCACCGGCTCTGTCCCTCTACTCCTCTCACACCTCTACCACCCTTCGCCAAAGCAGTTTGAACATGCAATTCACGAGAATATTACCCTTCCCCATCATCGAGTAGTAGCCGAAAGATTTATCCTAGCTCATGCAGAGGAGTATGGGTTCTCCGGTGGGGCTGGAAATCCAATTTCCGGTGGAGCAAGGGTAGGGCTCGATTTGGACAGTAAGTGGCGAGTTGAGAGTGTACTTTGTTCTGGAGACAGAATGAGAGCTACAGGAGGGAGAGTTGAGGAATTGGGGAGCGGAGTGGCGTTTGTGCAGACAGCGGAAGGGGGCTGGTATGTCCTGGAAGATACTGGTGAGGTAGGTCATAGTGCGGAAAACATTTGTGATTGAGCAAGCGAGGGTACTAATAATACGAGGTAGATAATTGCACAGGAAGAGTATGGAATTTCGGGTGTGTGGGCAACGATTTTGGGGGTTGATGAGAGGGGTTTTGATTCAGGGAGGAAGAAATTCCTTGAACTAAGGGGGCTCTTTAGAGAAAGGTAATTAATTGTGGGAAGAATCTTTTTTATTTTATTTTAAAAACTTATTACTCGTGACTTGTGGAAAGAGCCTCTAGGCCTGGCGTTACATAGGCCTAGGCAGTAAGTATAATAGAAGTAGCTAAATATAATATTATTAGAAACCCCTATACACAACATACATCACCAATGATTATAATATTGCTTGATGCATTTCCTCGTAGCATTCTGAGTTCAGGGTAATATCTACCTCGGAGGGCTTGGCACACGCGTACTGTAGGTTCTTAGTCACCTATGCCAAGCCCCGGATCGTGACAGGTAGGTAACCACCAACAGAATGAAAGCCGGAATGAGGAATCGAATGCAGGTACTTGTACGCACGTCTCCCACCGAAGGAAAGGGACGACCGAACACGCCCAAGCTACCAACTGAGTGGCAGACAGACAATCGCTTCCAAAGGTAACCCATACCTCCAACGAGCAACTCAATAGCTTCCAGTCCACGTTGCCACTGAAATAGCTACTGAGTAGGTTCGCCATCGTCAGAGCTCAGGGCTTTCCCTATCCACCATCTCGGAAGATATGAGCAGCAATCTATTGATGATGACACCGTCTGAGCGAGCCGGAAAGAGAGTTGCTAGTGGGTCGGGGGTGTACAAGCCAAAAGCATATCGGACGAAGGGTAAGGCCGGAGGTTTTTATTCCTTCTCTTAGCTATCAATACATCGCGGGAATGGATGCTTTTTTATGTTGATGAGCGTTCTAGGCTGGTGGGAATTCGCATTGATTCAATGATGACTTCTCCGAAATGTGATGGTTGAGAAGTTCGGCAACATGGGCATGAGGATTTTAAGCTAATCTTTTGTGGGGTAACATGCAGGGGCTGATGTCGCAAGCCTTGTGAACGCTTCTGTGACGGTCACTGGTGGGAATTCTATATATGTGTTTGGTGGGTTTGATCAATATACGGATGAAGGTGAGTCCCCTTCCTGGAAATTCAGAGGACAGACACGCCGTTGTTAGGTTTAATATGTTCTCCGAATTAACTCCCGAGGGTTCACTTCACAGTCTATAACCATGTCTTGAAGCTGGATCTCCAGACATACACGTGGAGCCTTATTGACAATTATGGAGACATTCCATGTGTGAGGATGGGTCAGTTTCTTGCCTGTTGCTTGTTCCTGCCTTTTGAACCCCCCCGCAGGTAGCGCTTCCCCCGCACTACAAGAACAAGGCTAACGGCGACTAGGACATACATCTATATATTGGCGAGACAACAAGCTCATTGTCTTCGGGGGAGAAAACGATCAGCGAGCTTTCCTCAACGATGTCTATTTCTTTGACATTGATACTGCCACCTGGTCTCGTCCTATTGTGCATGGAATACCTCCGCGTGGACGATCCCGACATGCCGTGACGATATACGATGATAAGCTTTTCGTTGTAGGCGGCTCGAATGGATTACAAGTTCTAGATGATATATGTTACCTTGACCTGCGGACTATGACATGGTCACGATCATGGACATTTGTCTCTAGATTTGACCACCAATGTTGGGTGTGGGAGGGGAAACTCTGGGTATTTGGTGGGTTAACTCAGGAGATGGACAGGACAGCCGAGCTGGTTTGGCTAGACATATCGAATTCTCCAACCTTCTCGAATCCTTCTTTACCAGGAACACCCTCAGGCACCAGTGTGGGAGGAATCATGAGCCAACTGCATCTCCAATCCCGACCACACTTACATCATTCACAATCTTCACCAGCACGGCATCAGTCACCAGGTGGGTCTCAGCAACAACCCAGTATTTTTTCAATGCAAAATTCACAGCCGGCTTTATCAGGTTCAAGGCCGAGCCCCACACCGCCTGGAGCTACGGCAGCAATAAAGTTTACTTCAGGGCCAAATATCCCTTCTGAAGCTACGGGGACGCATTTCCATCACGTATGTGGGAATACGCTGTTGGATTTCATCACACCAGCGAATACTATCCGTCCGTCCGAGACGTCACTGTCTGCGTTGGATCTAAAGACCTTTACATGGCGGAAGCTGGCAGATGGACCAGATGTCTTTGTAGGACCAGGCTACAGGTGGAATTACCTTGCCATGTCACATGACTCTACAAACGCATATCTGCTAGGCTGTGCCAGTGAGGGTCCAGAGAATGATTATCTGTCAGAAGTTCTACCTATTGACCTCAGACGGTACGGCATGACTTTGGAGACCACCGAGGGAGAAAACCCAACACATGGGCTTCTCGGCAGTGATATGGCATCCATTTTTGACGTTGACCCAGCCAATTCTCGAACAAATACGGGCATAGCAGGGGACTTCATCGTGCGTGCTATCCGAGATGAGGCCTGCCAAGATGATGGAGATCCTAAGTGGGCTTCTGCTAGCACCTCAGCCATTGGTACCCCTCAGGATGAAGCTGTTGAGCTTCCTCTTACTGCCGGTGCTGCCTCCTCAGTACTAGAGAATATTCACCAAGATCATCACTCACCCCCAATTCACGTCCACCGATTGATCCTCGCCGCTCGCTGGCCACATTTTGCACGCATGTACAACGCCCGTATGAGTGAATTTCATTTAAACAACCTCTACATCCCCGAACCATACTCTGTCGTCCGAGCGTTCCTCTACTACCTCTACACAGACTCAATCGCCCCATCAAAATACTGCACTAATATCTCTACCGTCGCAGGACTACTTGTCATGAGTAATATCTATGGTATCCCCCGCCTCCGTGCGCTTGCGGTAGGGAGGCTAAGTCGGGAAATGGATATTGAGAGTGCAGCGATAGTGTGGGAGAGGGCGGGGGTAGCTGGGGAAGAGGGGCTCAGGAAACAGGCTGCGAAGTATTGTTTGCAGTATTGGGGAAGGGTGGTGAGGACTAGAGCGTTTAGGGGACTGAGCAGAGATGGACTTGTGGGGTTGTGCGCAGAGGTGGATCTGGAGGGGAGGGTAGTTTGTGGACCGGGGG
>Ga0307511_10001848_pt1 | contig 22248 bp, 15 predicted proteins | sample 13_EM_MG_FD_200266 | JGI IMG/M metagenome (GOLD analysis project Ga0307511, IMG submission 200266) | Populus trichocarpa ectomycorrhiza microbial communities from riparian zone in the Pacific Northwest, United States - 13_EM | ecosystem: Host-associated > Plants > Roots > Unclassified | place... | reverse complement strand
ATATAAAACATGTTAGTATCAAACATTAAGGTCCATGTTGAGTTTATATTATACTTATTCTTACACCATTAGTGTAACCTTTTCACCTTGACATGATAAACTTAGCTAAACATAATGAAAGAGAGAAGCATAAATAAACAAGGAAAGGAAATGAAAAGCATAAGCAAGAGATTAATATAAGCAAAACTTAAGCATTACAAAATAAAGAGAGAGCAAGAGCATGATCTTGATCTGAAAACCAAGATGCCTAAATACATGGCAAAAGCCTCCTTTTATAGGCCAAAATTCAGAACTATTGATTTGTTGATTAATTGTTGAGTGGGTGGCCATATCTTGACTTGGTGACAATCCTTATCTTCTTGTCTGCCAAAAACGTCATTGATAACGTCATAATTTAAACAGAGTTAAATCATAAAAGTTCTAGGAAATTGTCTCAGCTTTCCAGGAAAAAAACGTTGAGGTCATTTGGACTTCTAGAACTCGAGATATGGGCTGAACACTGAATAGTGTTTGGGCTGCAGGACAAATTCGGACTTCTCCGTTGTTGCTATAATTTGGACTTGAAAATGACTTTTTTAAATCTTGGACTCCTCATGAAAGTTTTAGGCCTATGTCTTAGCTTTCCATCCATATAAGGAAGACCTAAATCGAAGATCTACAGCTCCAGATATGACCCAATGATCGAACAGTGTTCCAGTTTGGACTGAACCAGCATCTCTTTTCTAAGTTTGGCCCTCTCTTTATCCTTTCAATTTCCGTACTTAAACTCATTAATCAATCCTTTCATTTATGTGATAGGACTGCATTTAAGATGAACATTTACCATAAATTAAAGGTATATTATGGTATCAGACTTGTTATTATAAAACATGCTTTAGTTAAGGAGTTATTGATACTTCAAGTGCAAAATGATGATATAAAACCTTGATAAAAATGCACTTTTAAGTACTAATCAATAGGAATTATAACAGACAAATTATATTTTGCTTGTAAATCTTTTAACCCAATTAACATTCATTTGCATATTCTTAATTTTAATACTCTTATTTACTTGTATGAACCGGGTGACCTTGCAAAGTCTAATCTTGTGATTCATTTCCCGGCAATCCTATCACAGATGCCATTAACCGAAGCTAATCTTGTAATTCATCTCCCGGCAATCCTATCATGGATGTCATTAGCTGAAGCTAATCTTGTAATTCGTCTCCTGGCCATTAGCCGAAGCTAATCTTGTAAATACGCTAGACTTTATTTACATCGAACACAATATTTATTGTAATTGCATTCACCAGAAGAATTTTAAATTGTATAAGTGCAAAAAGGAGGGAAAATCACGCACCTGCTCCGTTTGTCTCGTGACCTCCCCTAACAGAAGATCCAATCTTGGTTGCTCCTCCTGAATCACAAGAAAGTTTTTGGTTATGATTCCTTCAAGCCGATATTATAGAGAATCCATATTCATTCATTACTCATATGTTACTTTCTATGCATGTTCATTTCCTCGTAATAACAAACATACATATATCAGGTATATTTTTAAAGTTAGTATCTCAATGTACAAGTGTTCGTATGACTCAATTCTTTTATATTCTTACATATAATATTCACGTGAAAGTCTACTGTTACTGTCTAACTTGAACTGTTACTGTCCAACTGTTGTTGTTTGAACTGTTACTGTCCAATGGTTGCTGTCCAACCGTTGCTGTCTAGACATTATACTGTTACTGTCCAACGGTTGCTGTCCAACCGTTGTTGTTTGAACTGTTACTGTTTGAACTGTTACTGTCCAACGGTTGCTGTCCAACCGTTGTTGTTTGAACTGTTACTGTCCAACGGTTGCTGTTTGAACTGTTAATGTCCAACGGTTGTTGTCCAACCGTTGCTATCTAGACATTGAACTGTTATTGTCCAATTGTTGTTGTCCAATCGTTGTTGTTTGAACTGTTACTATCCAATGGTTGTTGTCCAACCATTGTTGTTTGAACTGTTACTGTCCAACGGTTATTGTCTGAACACTCATTAGATTTTTAACTATATCTAGAGTTCTAGAACTCTATTTTAAGTGAGATTGATCTCATTGGAAAGCTAAGACACGAGGCTACAAGTTCTCTAAAGGAAGGAAAACCCAGTTGTGCCTCCAAGATAGTCAAAATTGCTCATCAACCCATCAGTCCTACTGCCCTACAGAATCAGTCATGACTCAGTCTCGGTTGGTAACCCATAACTGGAGTTCTACATCTCCAAATTAAGCAAGACCAATTTCCTTGGTTAGCTAACATCCAAATCTACAATTTCTATGAAGGAACCCGATCCTAATTTCCTCATCCTCCTACCTGAAATCTCACCGAAAGTCGAGAGACAAGTCTATCAAGATTAATCTCCCCCTTCCCTTCACACAATACTTTCATAAACTACATACCACACATGAATTAACTTAATTTTAACAATAAGCACTTTTTCCCCAATTCATGTCTAAGAACCCTAACCAATAATTAAATATCAAGGCATCAATTCATTATCAAATTTGAAATGAATTTTTTAAGATCATGTTTAGAACACCTTACTCGGTACGAATTAAGATTTTGATCTTCAACTAGTTGAATATTTTCAACTCCCTCATTTCTTTTCTTCTTGTTCAATTTCTTGTTAATCCCTTGCTCACAAGTGTTTATCCCATCTATAAACCCTTAATCTTGGATGGGTTCTTAAAGTTTTAATGTTTCTCTCTCTTTATTTTTTAAGAATGGGTATAAAACTCCATATTTTCTCTCCTTATGGTTCCTGCAGATTTTTGGTGAGGAGAGAGTATTTATACTCTATAATTTCCCTTATTTGCATTTAGGCCCCATTTCCTTTAAGTGTATTATTCTCTTCAATTAAATCCAACCCTCAACATTACCGGCTTATTATAATGTCTCGAATTATTTCGCCCGAAAATTATATTCAAAAATTTTTGAATTCCTGTCTTTTATTTAACCATACACATGAATTTCCTCACTTTTATTTCTCATGTAGTTAGTTTTCAATTTAAGCAACCTTTATTTTTTTTTTTCCGGGGTTTACAGGCTCATAATCAAGCTGCAAGTAGGTACTTGGTGCCTTATAGAAACTCTTCTTTAAAAGCTTCATTACTTTTATTGTGGAAATTAGTTGATCTATAAAAGCATGGACAATGACATGGTTAGTAGACAAAGAAAGAGAGAGATACATGATGTTAAGATTGATTGGGAACCATGATGGGTTGAGCGGATTATTGGCTTTCAAATAAGAATGCTGGATTGATTGGTAATCAAGATGAGTTGACCGGATTATTGGTTTCCGAATGAAAATGCTAGATAAATTGGCAACAAAGATGGATTGACCGGATTATTGGCTTTCGAATAGGAATGCTAAAATATTTGAGAACCAAGATGGGTTGTCCAAATTAATGGGTATCCAAAATGGATTACTTGAGTAATTGGTGATAAAGAAAGAATATTGAAGTGTTGGTTTCCAAACGGGAATACTAGAATGACTAGATTTGTAGTGAACCTCAAGAGATTGTTTGGAAAATGAGAAAGTAAACAAAATGAGAAGATCATATGATTATAAGAGTGAAATAAAGTATCGTTTAGATGAAAACTATTAATGTTTTGACAATTTATAACTTGAAACTTAAATAATGTTATTAGTTTTTGTTATATTTCAGGAGATTTATAGGCTCCTCACAAATAGCTAATAATTGCTATTTTGGATTAGATTTAGGAAATATGAATTAACATGATGTATAATCTAGCTTTTTGGGTTTTAATTATATATTATTTTGTTATGTAATTAATTTCCCAAAACTTGTAAAATGAAAGTTGTAATATTGCATTTTGTGTAGAAACAATGTAACTAGTTTATTTTGTATAACGTAGAAGTGGACTTTATTATATTAATAATTATTGATAATGTGAATATTAATAGTTTTTAGTGGTATTATGAATTGATGAGATATAATGAAAGGAATAATATATAGTGAGTTTAACCTCCAGAATGATTGGATTAGAAATAGATGATGGGTTTGTATGAACACATGGTTTAGAAGTGTTATTGATTTAACTTGATTGATGTCTATACTTGGAACGTCTAAAATATAAAGAAAACTCTGTTAAAATTTTAAAAGAAATAATGTTAATTTGATGTAATACCTAAAGATAGAAATCAATCAAGTTTTAAAAGTAAGATCTTATATAACCTGGTCAATTGTTTTGTTGATAAAAAAAATTGTACTACTTGCAGATTTATTATAAAAAATTTATACCAGAAAGTTGGAGATGTTACATTTTTTATGTAATTAAAAAAAATGACCAAACATACTCTCTTTTAATCAATACAGGTCATCAAATTAAAAAATGTTTCTGAATTTAGCAAATAAATTATGAGCTAAGAATTTAATTATATTAGCATATTTTTTAGGCTAAAAAGTCATTTTCTTCAAATTCAAAATGTTTAAGTTCTTTTGTAATTGAATAAGAACTTAATAACTAATTATTTTTAATACTATCAATTATTTGGTACATTTTAAAAAAAATCTCAATTATATTTGACGTATAATAGATGAAATTTCTAACATTTGCTGCTATATCATTTAGTACAAAAAAAAAAAAAAAACTTGTGTAGCAATTATGCATTAGCTTTTGTGTAAGAAAAAAAATATAATTACTTTAATTAAAGCATGGTAAAATTAAACATATTTTACACGGAATTAAAGAGTCATGAGTGAAGACTATTCTTATTTATGTACAATTAAAATAAAAAATTACTTAGAAAGGGATATTTGAAAATACGGTAGCGATTATGGTTGAAAGTGCTTTTTATTCGGAAATATATTAAAATAAATTTTTTTATTTTTAAAAAATTATTTTTGATATCAAGACATGAAAACGATATATAAACATAAAAAATTAATTTTAAATAAAAAAAATTTAAAATTTTAAAAAATACAATTCCAACCTCTTTCTAAACTTGATGACAATTTCGCTTTGCAACAAAATTCAAATCCATATACATATAAAAGGGGTAAAACAACTTTCCTATCTCATTTTAGGTGATCGGTAGTGGAAAACCTTAAAAAGTCCCCATTGTGGATTTTATCTCCATTAAATCCTTATCTCTCTATTAAGTCCCAAAAGTATTCAAAACCTTTTAAAATTAGTTTTTTTTTTTTTTTTTCATTTGAACTCTCTCACAATTAAGTAGCGTTTGGATTAAAAAAAACAATTTCGCTTTTGCATTGGTCTCAATTTGATAAACAAGCTAATTTGACAAAAAAAAAAAAAAAAAAAACTTCGTGAAGTTCACTCATTTAACCTTAAACCTAATTTTGAACTAAATCATAAGCAAACACTGAGGAATTTTTCACATAGAGACCTTATTATTTCACGATTAAGTCTAATAGAATTGAATTAAAAAACACCACAAATAAAGGATAAATTGAGTTAATTTTTTTAAAGAGTTGATTCACTAAATTCACACAAAAAGAATAAATTCTGAGATTTTCAAAAAAAGAAAGAAAATAATTCGATAATTTGTATAGATTTCATGAATGAAAACAGATAGAAAGACTGATTGGAGAATTTATGAAACTTTAAAGACCCAATTGTGATAAAAAAAAACTATTTGGGGGGTTGATGAATATAGCAAGTAGTGTTAGAAAAGTGACAGCTCATTTAAATGACACACCTTGTTGGCAAAATCTATTTGTCCGATTTTTTTTATTGAAATATTAAATAATAACCAAGTAAAAATCACTATTATTAAACTCAATTTTACTTGGTGAGTTAAATAAATTTATTCAAGATTTAATTTAAATTAAATTTTAAAATAAATTAGGTAGGGTTGAATTAGTTGAGCTGATTAGATTTGATTTAATTTTTTTTAATCACCATAATTGATTTTTTTTCAAAATTATACATGTTTGTTTTTTATTTTATAAAATTACAACCTTTTAATTTTCTTTAAATTTTAAAAAATCAATATTTTAAATTATTCAAAATTAATCTATCGATAAGTTTGCCCAAAAAAAGAAAGGATTCATTTCCCAAATTTAAGCACATGCGATTTCTTGGTCTTCATCAGTAATTTAAATAGAGTGGGACAGACAGACAAGTACAGATTAAACTCCAACTTCCAGAGCCTGCAGAGAAGAATATATCTTTTTGTTACACAGATCCCTCTCCCTCTCCTTCTCCCTCTGGTGTTTCTCATCAGTAAGTAAATAAGTAATGGCCGATGAACCTTCTCTCACTCGCTGGTCTTTTCAGGTACCCTCCTCCACCTTCGCTTTCTTCCCATTTCTATTGAAGTCTACTCTTTTTTTTAACATCGCTATTTCAGATCAAATTAATTTCAAAGTTGCAAAAATTTGATCTTAAAAAAACTCATTTATTTTTTGTTTATTTAAGTTACCAATGTGTGTATTTAGGATTTTAAAATATTTTATGATGATAAGTTTGGGAGAAAGAAGGTGGCTGCAGCAACAGCACAAACATCATCGGAGTCGCAGCAAAACGGTCAAACAACAGCAGTAGCATCGAATGGGAATGGTCATGTCAAGAACCTATCTGATATGGCCGTTTATGAGCAGTATAGAAACCAAGTATGGCTTCTACTTTTCTCTGCCTTTGTTACTTCTTCTTCTTCGCTATTTTTGCAATGTGAAAAATGAATTTGTTGTAATTTGATGTCAGGATAGGAGCTCAACATTGCACTCCAACGGAGTTTTGCCTAATGGAATTAATGAAATACCGTAAGTGAAGTATTATTTTGCATGCAAGATAACAGCTTTTTGCTCTGAGAATCCGCTGATTTTTGTTTTTCGTTTTCCAGTCAGAAGCCTTTGATTCCTGCTTTTGATTCTTCTGAAACACGCGCTTTAGCAGAGAGTTTATGCAGGTAATTGGTAATCTGAACAGATTTTTGCACCCAATGGATTACCTGTTGAAACTGTTGCTTTGGATTGTTGTTCGATGTCATATTTGTATCGTCCAAGTTCCCGGGGATTTTACATTTTGACTTAACTGCTCTGAATGTTTTGACGATGAATATTGATTTATTATGTACAGGGATATCATTCGCGGCAGTCCAAATGTGAAGTGGGAAAGCATTAAGGGGTTAGAGAATGCAAAACGTTTACTGAAAGAAGCTGTAGTCATGCCGATAAAATATCCCAAGTGGGTCATGTTAATATAAACTTGTTTACTTCATTATCTTAACGCACACATTTATTTTAAATCCCCTTCTTTTATGATGAATTTGCATATTCCATGTTAAATGTAGGAAACAAATTTGAAAAGTTTCCTTCTTAAACGTGGAGCATGTCTTGACAATTTTGTTGGAAAGGTTTTCTTTTTCCTCTCTGTTTTTGAAGATTGATATAGAAAAGCACCGAGGTCTGAGCTATTGCTAAAGTTACTTCATTCAAAGACTGACTGGATTATTTAGTTATGAAAAGTTTTCTTTAACATGCTGTAAGATTATGATTTTGATGATCTTGAGAATTAAGGAATTTTGCTGGCCACCTTTAATCATGCTTATGATGCATCTGTTTTAATGTGTCTGCCTGTTTGGCAGAGTTCCATCACAGAAATGTGTATTTGTTAACTTTACATCAATGTGCTTTACTGCTATGGTGCTCTTTGCACTCAGAAATTGCTGCATTTAGGTCTATGAAGTTTTCTTTTCACAGTTAACCTGATCCTGCCTTTTACAGATATTTCACTGGTCTTCTGTCGCCATGGAAAGGCATTCTTCTTTTTGGCCCTCCAGGGACAGGGAAGGTTTGTGAACATTGTATTCATTGTTACTAGTGTTATTTTATCTTTTATTTCCGTTATACAATTTTTTCCCGTCCCTAAAAGAACTTGTGTCTTGAACATTTTTAGAGATGTACATATTTTCTTTATGTTTTTTTTTTTGTGTGTTGGTGGGTGTTGGGTTGAGGTTTTTTCATACAAGGATGTTAATCAGATAACTATATTGAAACTTGGATTACTTTTGTAAGATTCTTTTCCCCGTATTCAAAGTTTAGCGTGGGATGTAAACTGTAATGATTTGGGTGCAGCAAAACAATCCTTCCTTTTCTTTCTTTTTTTGGTTGGAAAACTGTGAATGATTGGAAAGAGACTGTCCTTTTCTGTCATTCACCTGAAAGTCAAGGAGATACCATATTGGATAAAAGTTGGCATTTGGCATGTATGTGGTTGCACCTGTTATTTTCTATGACTGGTATCCTACTGTATTCAGAGCAATTATTTTTGTGGCATCAAAAGAATCTAGGAAAGGAATTGGGGATCATTAATTACGTGAACAAAAGTATAATAGGCAATAGCATGCAGGTCTCCCATTGACTAGAGGCAAAGTGCCCCATATGATAAGGCCAAGAGGTCATGCACGAGAAGCATGTTTTGGATTTCCATTGCATGTACTTTATATGACCGTGCTGCAATGGTGCTCCTCCCTCCGCAACCACCATGCAGCCTCTCTTATGAACTCATCTTGTTGTATGCTATTACATGTCCATGGAAATGTGTTTGTCAAAAGTTGTCTTTGGAATTGAAATGTTGTATTCTGCCCAATGGTATGTTTAAGAGTTTCTCTCAATGATTACAGGAGAAAAGTTCTAGATTAATAAAAAAAATGGTTTGCCATATCTTGCTGTTTTTTGAGCTTGCTTTCTTCTAGTGAAATTTTTATTGCTATGTAACTTTTGATATCTATGTTTCAGACAATGCTCGCAAAGGCTGTTGCTACAGAGTGCAAAACCACATTTTTCAATATCTCAGCATCTTCAGTGGTTAGCAAATGGCGGGGTATGTTTGGGAACTTTTCTAAGATCATGTTTAGAATATAAAATATATCAAGTACTTAGTATGGAGAAATAAAGCATGACTGACTTTCTTTTGATGTGATTTGTGATGATACGGGTTTCTAGGCCTAAGAGGATAAATAATATCTATGTTTGAGTGGATGTTATTCTTGTCGTGTTATGCAATACCTGTTTTGTTGAGCAATGTTATTCTTGTCATTTTATGCAATATCTGTTTGGTTGAGCAATCTGCTTTACTTAATTGGGGTTTTCTGAGTGATGGAAGGATGATCTCTTCTATCATGAATGGATATTTGTTGTGATAAATTGTTACAGCTATGGGAAATTTTTGGGCTTCAGCATCTTAGGGAATTCAGGCTTATTGTTCAGCAGTTGCATACCATCTCTATTTCCCTGCAGGTGTCAACTATATATTAAACAGCCATCGCCATGTTTTGGATTGGTTATCCTTTGGCTTGAAGAATTGTTTTGATTAGCAATACTGATTTTATTATTGACATGATAAGGGGGAAGAGTTGCTAGTTTGTGGTGAAGGGCTGATTAAGTCACCAAACTAAATAAAGTTGCGAACTTGCAAAGACATTATGGATTCTCAGCCTTCATATCCTATGAATTATGAAACAGTTTGTGAACTGTTTTATGGTGAATTTAATGAATTTCTGTTCTATATGGTGTGCTTTTCTTTCTCAACTCCTGCATGTTGTTAGAACAAATGGTCATTGGAAACTAATTAACCAAAAAAAAAAAAAAATTGAAAACAAAAGAAAAAATCCAGGTGATAGGATAAGTAGGAAGTTAGAAACTCATGTATAAAAGCCACACAATGGATTTGAATTAAGAAATTCACATAAAGTTTTCTAACTTTTATGATATGATGGTGGCAGATAACAAAGCCAAATTGTTGTCTTATTTGAAGGGTCTTTATTTTCTGACCTAGGTTTTCTCCATGCAAAAATACCTAAATTTTCCTATTTCCATTTTGTTGTAATTCTACATCATATTGAAGTGAGGCCAACTGCCACCATTATTCTGTTCTTGTACCATTGTTCTTCTTGTCATCAATCAACAAATGTTTGAGGGAAAGAAGGGAATAGAATTTTTTTTTAATATAAAGTATAGGCCTTTTCCCCTGTTTTGCAAAACCATTCCCTGTCATGGTACTGAAAGTGAATCTGACTCAAAGTTTGTGCATGCGGCAGGTGATTCAGAGAAATTAATAAAGGTTTTATTTGAGCTTGCTAGGCATCACGCACCATCAACTATATTTCTTGATGAAATTGATGCTATTATCAGTCAACGTGGTGAAGCTAGCAGTGAGCATGAAGCAAGTAGGCGTTTGAAGACTGAACTGCTCATACAGGTGATGTTTGTTTCCTTAAACCATTTTGTTTGTACATTCGCATCTGCACATGCATGCAAGTGTATGTACGCCTCTATGTGTGTGCTTGTGCATTTATGTTTCCAATCAATATACTGTTAAGTGCAAAAATATTTTCTTCCACTCCTGTTAAGACAATCATCTGTCACTTATGATCACATTTATTCTCAACTAAAGTGGTCCAACATAATTGTAATTTCAGGTTGTACTCAAAAACAGGTGAAAATGCAAAAACTAACTCGAGTCAATTTACACTTCGGTGAATTTTTGCACTTGAATATCTTGCATTTTCATCCATCAGAAGGTGCTGTTGTACTTGCATCATATTTTTGGCATGGCATAAAATTTTAATTCGGGGCTTGCTTTCTCTTACTGTCAATGTGTCGACTTCTCTCCATTATGGTTTCTTTTTTAGTGTAGCTTGCATGTTTATGGTCTCCCAATTAGGATTTTTCCTCATTCTAGTGATGCTAATATCTTCTGCTGTTTGCTTATGGTGGGAAAGCAGAGCCAGTCTTGATTTTCTATGCCATGTCATGAGTTCAACTGAATTGTAATCACTTCTGCTCATGGTGCCAAACATATGACATTGAAGTGCAAAAACTTCAACCTTGATCACTGAAGTGCAAGTGGTCCGAGCCACTTAATACTTTTGTTCATTATCCATTGTTTGTATTTATATTTGTATACATCTTTTGGAGTTTTCCTTGGAAAGATCATGCATATCATTTACTGATGTGTTGTTTCTTCTAACAGGCACTGCAGAGTGTTTGCCCAACGAGTACATGCATGCCATAGCAAATTCATGGAATATTTTTGTTCTCTGTTTAGGCAACACTATTTTAGTAGCATCAACTATAGTTAATGAATGAAGTTCAATGCCTTTATTCTCTGTGTTGAGCACTCTCGTACTCCAGTTCCAAGCACTGGCACCAGTATTATTGTTAATGTCATTTCATGGTGGTTTTGTCATGCATTAGTTCCCCTACCATTGTTCTGATTCTCCTGATACTTAATCATATTTACTGGTATTTTCCTGATGGATATGGTCAGGTGCCACATTTGACATTACAGCATTTCACTAGTTCCATTGCATGTCATTTCAAATTATGCGCATAATTTATATCTCAATTCGGAAATGAAATGATTTATAATTTCTTCAGCTTTTTGGCATAAATTGATCCATTTGATTAGATTGCAGATGGATGGTTTGACTCGCACAAAGGAGCTTGTTTTTGTTTTGGCGGCGACTAATCTCCCTTGGGAATTGGATGCGGCCATGCTCCGGCGTCTTGAGAAGCGAGTATCCTTTGATGTTTTCTGCTAAAGTGCTAAGCTTACTAGATAGTGAGCAGAGTTAGATCTAAACTATTTTTGGATAGCGAGTTATTTAAGGCCATACTTAATGATATTGTGCTCTTGTCAGATGAGAGATGCTCATCCTTCAATTTAAAGTGGAAGGTTGCACTTCTGTTCTTGGTTTAAAAGATTTGGGCAATTCTAGTGCAAAACAAGAGATATTTTGCAGTCTTTACATTTTATTAGCACCTCCACCTTTTGGAACTTTTTTTTTACAGTCTTAGCCTGCTAAATTATAGTTTAAATCATGCTATGTTTGGTGGACATTGCCACCAGTAACCTTTTTCCTCTTGTTCTTGTTATTTAGCTGTTGAACTTTTTTGTCTGATGTCAGTGTCACGATATTAAACAAGGGAGCAAAACATGTTGCTAATGCTTTGTGTATCATTCAAATAGTTTTCTGTTGACCATGTAAAACCAAAGATTCTTGTACCCCTTCCAGAACCAGAAGCTAGAAGAACCATGTTTGAAGAACTTCTCCCATCACAGCCTGATGAGGACATGCTTCCTTATGATTTATTAGTGGAAAGAACAGAAGGATTTTCTGGTTCAGATATCCGGCTATTATGCAAAGAGGCTGCCATGCAACCATTGAGACGCTTAATGACACTCCTTGAAGACAGAGAGGAAATAGTGCCTGATGATGGTAAGTGACTTCTATCATACATTTTCTTGAGGGAAATCCAGAAAATGCTTCTAATAAATGGAAAGTAACTATGAGATTATTCTTGTATCCCAAGGGCTCCCCCCTTCTTGAGAATGACCATCTCACCAAAATAGATCCTCCTTTATCTTCCTCTGCCGTCTATATCCCTGTCTGTATAAGCTCGCTCTAATCATCTCTTATGATGCTATCAACCTTCGCTGTCTGCTATCTTTGTGAAGCATGTCTGCCTTAAAGGTGAGTTGAGATGGAAAGTTAAGGTGTCTTTTCTTTGGCAAGTCTGTATGGAGTTCTAGTGATATTCTCATAGTAACATATCTTTTCCATGAAGGTTAAGTCCAACACTTAGAAAAAGGGATGTGGTCAACTCTTTTTTGTTTTCCTTTTTTGATTCTTAGTACTAGGTAACCTATGCATTCTCATCCATACCAGTTTCCCAGGAAGGAAGAGAGTGATGAGCGAAATGAATTGACACCTTAATTCTGTATACAGAAATGTTCAGTTGCTCCTTTTGGTTTTTCTTTCCTTGATATTACCGTGGCTGATACGAACACCTTATCTTGTTCTTATTTGGTTCCATAGCACAACATTTTCAGCCACCTTTATTGAAGAGAGCACTTCCTATACTGTCTTAATCACATTTTTGCTTGGTCAATGTGTATGTGCAATTAGTTTTTCATCATACTTGGACTGAATGTTGTGAGCCTGCAGAGTTGCCAAAAGTTGGGCCGCTCAGATCTGAGGATATAGAGACAGCTTTGAAGAACACAAGGCCATCTGCTCATCTTCACGCCCATCGCCATGAGAAATTCAATTCTGATTACGGCAGTCAGATACTCCAATGAAGGCATACAATGTCAATTATCCTTCTAAATGGGCTACCTGTAATGTTTCTGGATTTCTTGTATCCTCACAGTATATCAATACTGCAAAAATTTTGTTGTCAGGAGATAGCAGTTTTTATCAGGGGTAATTATTATTTAAGTAATTGATTTCAATAACTTCCAAATTGTTCAATAAACAATGTTGCAAGCAGCATTTGGATTTACATGAGCAGATGCTGATGCTTCTGTGATATTGTAGTTTCGTAGAGGTTTGGTTTTTGTTGACGAATCTGAGTTTTACTCTGCAGAAGTTTTTTTTTGTCAATTATCAGGGGTACATAGAAAAGTTTATCATCAAACTGCAGGAAGCAAAGTCATGCTACTCACTTCTCCTGCAGCTTTGGATGTTTAAAGCATCCTTCTTTCTTTTTTCCCAAGTAGATCGTAAAGGAGAGGTTTAATCCTCAGCTTTAGGATATAATGAAAATGGACTAGCCCCGTTGAGAAGAAAGATTTCTCCAATGCTTCATGATTTGGTCTCGGACAATATTCATGGTAATTTGCCAATGTAAACTAGCAATATATAGAATGGCATAATTGGAGCCACTCGCTTTTACTAGGGGTGGAACTTGCTTCTATTTTGATGGGATAGATCTGACATGATACCGATTGATGAGGCAAATTAGCATGGATTAGCTTTTTTTCATGGAAAATTTTGGATAAATTGGATAATTAACATATAAAATGAAAAGAAATTGCAAATTAACACAGTAGAATTTCTTTTTCCGGTAAAATAACACACTTTCTAGATATTATGATTTAGAATCGTGATATTTAATTAATGTTGGGGTTAGAATCATCATATATAATTAGATATTATGATTCTAAACATTAATATCAATTAAAAATTTATATATTTAAAGTATTTTGCATTTAAAGATGACAACAGTTGGGGTGCTCATATCACTGGCTGCAAGGTTTTCAAAATGTCATTTCGCCATGGTCTCAAGACACTCAAGCAGAACATGCATGATATCAATTGCTTAAAAACGGCACGAGAGGAAGAAAGATCTTCACCTTTTTGTTGAAAGCCCAGTGAAAAGTGCGGAGTTCCTCAATAATACCATTCAGTTCGCTAAGGGCATTTCTATCAACCGGGTCCCAACCAACAAGATCTATGATTTTTTCTGAAAAAAATGTGTATTTCTCTTTGATAAAGAATTTTCACTTAAGGTTCTTTTTAGTAAAGCTTCAAACATTACAATTATAGTTAAAATTACAAGAAAAATTAAAAGTGTTGTGGAAACACTTTGTAAAGCAGTGTGCATATATACTTAATACTGTGTATTATTACAATGTTTTTTACTACTGTCTATAAATATTTTTTTAATTTTATTTTTTCATATTGTATTGGATAAAAATTAAACTTGATTATTTACTTATGTAACCAAATTTGACACTAAAGAAAAAATGCAAGCTTCTTTTTCTTTATTTTTTACCATTCATGAGGAGTGGTTTTACAAATTTTGATCCCCAACATTTTGTTTTATTTTTTGTTTTTGATTCTTTTAGTTTGAGATTTTTACGTTGTGATTCAAAACTTTATCTTGTTTATATTTCAATCTTAGAGTTTAGAAGAGGAGAGAGTTACTGGAAAACAAGAGAACTATAAAAAAGTTGGTGGTTATCCACATTCCACAAACTAAAAAAAATTAATTTTATATTGGTATTTCATTTGATTAAAAGAGTTCCTTTAAACCTTTATATTGCTAGAAAATTAAATTGAGGCTTGAGAATTTTTTTCATTTGGGTTGATATTTTTATTTTTTCAATCATTTATAAGTTGTTTTAAGATTAGATATAGAGTTATTGAATAAGTTGTTCATATTGTGTTTTTTATGTGTTTTCAGTTAAAAAAAGAAGTTAAAATAGGTATTTTGAACAAAAATGTTATAGCCTAATTTTTAAGCCATCTAAGGTGACCAAAGCAAAACAAATGGATGATGCATCTTCTGCAACTAGATACAGCACATTGTATGCTCTCTATTTTTTTTTAAGAAAAAAAATGAGTGGACAACATGTTTTAAAAAAACAAGAATAGACAAATATATATATATACACGTTTTAAAAAAAGAAGAAACAATGGACAGGTACATAGGCTTCTCTTACAAGCTCCTTTGGCTGACCTTCTTTTTCATAGGCCAATAACACTTGCCTACTCAAGCCTAGGTGCTACCCTTTTTTAGCCTTTGTGTTTTTTTCTTCAGTTTTAGTTATGATTCATTAAAATAAATAAATTAAAATTTATTTTGGATATTATTTAATTAAGTACCATTCATTTTTTTTACTTTGTTTACTAATAAAATTATAAGATTTCTTTTATAATATTAACAAATGTTCTTTTTTTGCAACCCTTTATAATGTTTTTTTATTAAATTTTATTTGTTGACTTTTATACGCATGTCTATTTTTATTATTATATGATTAAATAAAAAATTAAATTCAAAAAATAAAGTTATTAAATCCAATTGGATCTATGATACAGGTTGTGAGCTTGGTGAGTTAACCCAAGTTGATCTTATATATATATTGAGAAACATTTTGTTTTTTAAGTCAAATTAGGTTTTGAACAGATTATGTTTGGACTTGTTAGATTAACTGGGTCACATCAGATTAGCTCCCATCTGTTTTAATTTTAAACATAGACTAGATAAGAGGCTAGTAAAGAGATTTCCAAACTAACCCGCCGAGCCACACCAAGTTTGGTAACATTGCCAAAACATTTCCTATGACAATGCATTATCGGTGTATTATTCTTATATTTTTTTAATACATTCATGCCAAAATTATCAGAATATTTTTTTTTATAATGAAAGCTTGCTTTTATGATTATGATAGGATGTTATCTAAAAAACCAAATATTCTGATAAAAAATAAAAAAAATTGGAGGGCAATGATAAGATAAAAAAGGTTTTTATTAAAGAGATACCTTTCTTATTCTTATTGTTAGGCAGTTATCGTAATTATGATCAGTAACGAATGGTTTATTAACCTTTCTTACTAGGCCATAATTTTTGGCGTTTTATTGACGGCTCTCATCCTTGCCCCTTCCCTATGCTTTTTCCTTCTGATAAGTCTGAGTCCTCTACTTCGTCGTTGGCCAATCCTGACTATGTCTCTTGGTTTCAAACTGACCAAAGCCTGATTAGTATTCTTCGTGCTACACTGTCTGAAAGTGTTCTTTCACAAGTTATTGGGTTCTCTACCTCGAAGGACATTTGGGATTGTCTCCAATAAAATTTCTCATAGCAATCCCTTGCCAATTCTGCCCAGCTAAAATTTCGCCTCTTCTCTATTACTAAAGGTTCCAAATCCATCTCTAAATACCTTGCTCAGGCCAAGAGTTTGGCTGATGAACTCACTACGATCCACGAACATGTATCCAACTCCGATCTGGTTACTTATGTGCTTCGTGGTCTGGGTCTTGACTACCAAATGATTGTGATGCTAATTTTGAACTTTCCACCACTTCCATCCTTCTTGGACCTCCGAACTCGTCTTCTTGCTTTTGAAGGGAAACAGGCCTTAGCAGCTCAGATGGCTCTTGTGGCTTCCCCTGCCACTTTTTTTGTTGCTTGCTTCTACCGTGGCCCCCGTCACCCGTGCCTGCGTGACCAACCCTCTCGTCCCTTTGGTGGTGCATCTCAAGTTTGCCTTTCCTCTGGCCCGGGCCAGCCTTCCCACCGTGCTCCACGTCTTTCCTTATTCTCTCAAGGTCTTTTAGGTCTTTCACCCTCTCGCCAGTCAATTCAATGCTGGAATTGCCAATAATTTGGTCATGTTTGAGCCAAGTGCCCTTATCCTCGTGCTTTCGCTGGCATGCATGTTACGTCCTTTTCAGACCCTAACTAGTATTTGGACTCTGGTGCCACCAATCACATGACCCATGATGTGCAGAAATTTCACTCTGGCACTCCATATGCAGCTTCTGATCAGGTTGTTGTTGGTAATGGTGACACTCTCCCCATCACTCATTCTGGTAACCTTTCCTTTTCTTTTGGTCCCTTTGTCTTCCTCCTCTCTGATGTTCTTCATGTTCCTTCTCTTCATAAAAATCTTTTATCTGTCGCTCAATTTACTCGTGATTTTAATGTTAGTATTACCTTCTTCCCTTGGGGATATCAAATTCGTGACTTACAGCGTGGTGTTGTTCTCTTTCAGGGCCTATGTAAAAATGATCTTTATCCTATCTTTCCAACGCTATCGTCTAGTTCCAAGCAAGCTTTTTCTTCTAGCCTTGCATCATCCTTTTTCTGGCATCGTCGTCTTGGTCATCCCTCTAATAAAGTTCTTCGCACACTTGTCTATCGCTCTTTATTAGGTTCTTTTTCTCGCCTATCAAATTCCCCTTGTAGCCTTGTGCGTTAGCTAAATCAATCAGACTTTCCTTTTCATCTCATTACCATTGTTCTACTGAGCCATTTGCTTTAATCCATTCAGATATGTGGATGTCTCCTGTTGTTTCTGTTTCTGGATATCGATATTATATCTTGTTTACAGATGATTACACTCGTTATTCATGGATTTTCCCTATGCGTCTCAAATCCGAAGTTTTTGGTCTTTTTTCTACTTTTGCTATGTATGTTAAAACTCGATTCTCTTTGTCTATCAAACAATTTCAAAGTAATAGGGGAAGGAATATGATAACCTGCAATTTAAACAGTTTTGTGCTACTAATGGCATTGTACATCGTTTTTCTTGTCCTCATACACCCCAACAGAATGGGTTAGCAGAGCGAAAACATCGTCATATTGCTGATATGGGTCGCACTCTCTTACACACTGCTCACATGCCTCATAATCTATGGGTCGAAGCATTTTGTATGACTGTTTCTTTGATTAATCAACTTCCAACCCTTATTCTTCAAGGGACTTCCCCCTATAAGTTATTATTTGGCATTTCCCCGAATTACACATTCCTTTGTGTTTTTGGATGTATTTGTTACCCATAACTTGGAGATGATGTAACTAACAAATTACAATGTCGTTCTCTTCAGTGTGTTTTTGTTGGCTACAGTGATCGCCATTATGGTTACCGTTGCCTCCATCCTCCTACAGGTCGGCTCTACGTTTCTCGCCATGTCATTTTTCATGAAGACCAACTCTATTATGTTGTTGTTTCTAAGTCTGTTCAGCTCTCAGATCTTGCTGTAGTCCCTGTGGGCTTTCTTCCTAGTCCACCAGCTCAGTCCATTACTGCTGACAATTCCCAAGAATCAGCCCGCTCCACCTCTAGGTCAACTTCCTCTCCATCTTTTCCCGTTGACCCTAGCTCTCCACAACTAGCCCCTATAAATTCTCCACAATCGGCCGTATCATCCCCATCCTCAGACCCACGTGCTCCAACACCACCAGACTTATCTGTCTCTTCTTCAACACCTTGGTCTTTGTCTCCCCTTGTTCCTTTTAATGACCCTACCATCGAACCTCCACCACCAAGTGGCTGTCTCAGTCCTGTGCACACCCGGTCTAAATCTGGAATTGTCAAGCCCAACCTAAATATCATGCCAATTTTTCTACTTGGTACCCCGTTCCCCATGCTTTCTCTGCTTTGGTCAACACAGACATTGAACCCACATGTTACACCCAAGCCTCTCACCATCCCGAATGGAAACAGGCCATGCTAGATGAGTATCATGCCCTTCTTCAGCAGGGCACCTGGTCCTTGGTGTCGTCATCTCCTTCGCTCAATACGGTTGGTTGCAAATGGGTCTTTCGAATAAAGGGGCGCTCCGATGGAACAATTAAACGATATAAAGCACGTCTTGTTGCCAAAGGGTTCCATTAACAATCTGGTGTCGACTATTTTGATACTTTCAGTCTTGTGGTTAAGCCCACAACCATTTGCATTGTTCTCTGTCTGGCTATTTGTTTTGGATGGCCTCTTCGGCAACGCGATGTCAAAAATGCATTCTTGCACGACTCACTATCCGAAGATGTATATATGCAGCAACCACCTGGCTTTGCTAACCCTCACTGGCCCAATCATGTGTGTAAACTTCATAAGGCCATTTATGGCCTTAAGTAGGCTCCTCTGGCATGGTTTCAGCGTTTAGTTCTTTCCTTCTTCGTGTTGGCTTTACTCAAAGTAAGGCTGACAAATCTATGTTTGTTTATCATGATCACTCTTCTGTTATGATCTTGTTGCTATATCTCAATGACATCATTCCCATTGGTAGTAATTCTTCTCATCTTCTTGCCTTTCTCCGCACATTGGGTGCTGAGTTTGACATAAAAGATTTGGGGTGTTTGCATTATTTTCTTGGTGTGGAGGTCCATTATCACCTTACTTCTATCCATCTTACTAAAAACAAATACAATGTTGATCTTCTCAAAGTCAGCAATCTCTTAGACTGCAAACCTGTTTCTATACCCATAACTTCCAAAGGTACCCTTTCTCGGACCCATGGTATTGTCCTTGCGGATCCTACCCCTTATCGATAGATTGTTGGCGCCTTACAATATCTCACCATGACTCGTCCTGATATCTCCTATGTTGTTCAACATGTCTCTCAATTTATGGGATCACCCAGTTATGTTCATTTTGAAGCTGTCAAATGAATTTTACGTTATCTAAAAGGCACCCTTGGAGTTGGCCTTCCTATTTGCAGGTCTCCTAACTGTTCCTTCTTAGTAGCCTATTCTGATGCAAATTGGGCTGGATATCCTGACACTTGCAGGTCCACAACCAGGTATTGTATATTCTTGGGACCCAACCTCATTTCTTGGAGTGCCAAGAAGCAGCCCACCGTTTCTCGTTCCAGTGCCAAAACAAAATATCGCGCCCTTGCATATGCCTGTGTCGATACTCTGTGGATTCAAGGTCTCTTAACTGAGCTTCGTTGTCCGCTTACTCGTCCGGTTTTGCTTAACTGTGACAACCTGTCTGCCACATACTTAGCTGCTAATCCTATCTCTCATGCTCATACAAAACACATTGCTATTGATTATCATTTTGTTTGTGAACAGGTCACCTCTGGCAATCACAAAGTTGAGTTCATGCCTTCTCAACTTCAGCTTGCAGATGTCTTCACAAAAGGGTTACTAGTTGACCGTTTTGAACGTCTTGTTTCCAAACTCGTCATCTATCCGGTGTCCAGTTTGCGGGGGAATGTTAGGCAATTATCCTAATTATGATTAGTAACGGATGGTTTAAAACCAATGAATGCCAGCATATAATGCTTGCAACTGTTACGCTATTATTAGATAGTTGTTACTGATCAGTTTATGTTTATATTTCTTATGTATAAAGAGATTGTAAGATCAGTTTTGATAAATAAGAAAACTCTGTTTCTTCACTTATTTCAAATCGTTAAATTGTTTTTTATATTTGTTCCGATTGCTTTTGATTTTTATTAAATAAGAAAAATATATTTCTTTGGAGAAAAAAAAGAAAACAAAATGAGGAATTATACTATCAAATCATTTTGTTTTATCAGAATTTAAATTATCACTCTTCTTATAAAAAATAATTTTCTTATAATTAAATAAAATTTTTTTAAGGGCTCTTTATGTTACGAGATCATATATCTTAATTTATATCTATCTATTAGCTTCTTAGCTTAGTTTTTAATTAGCATTAACAATTCTTTAAAACATTTATTGATGCATATAATTCTTGATTAATTTTATTAAATGAATGTATAAAATTTTTGGTTCATAGTTAAATAAAACTTATGCTGAAAAGCACGTTAACATCACATGCACATTCTATTTTTGCATTAATTTTTTTTATTCGACCCGCCCGCAATAGAGCATCAGTCAATTGACTAGTTGATACTATATGTAATTTAAAATTATAATTATGTTACTAAAAATTGCTAATCCATAGTGACTAGCTTACATATACATGAATGATTCAATATGTATTTTATTTTTGAGAAAGTGTGTACATTGTATTGTATTATAAATTCATTATTTTTTCAAAGACTGGCATCATTCATATAAAAAATATAATGCTCACTATGTTATACTTATAAACATGAGGTTTATGAAAACAATAAGGAAGGAGGGAACAAAGTAGGTATAATACAATGAACATACTTGCATAACATAGTTTTTGAAATATTATTTTTTGTACATGAACATTTAGGTGAATGTGAAAGACATAACACACAATGGAATCAGTGCTCAATTTAATTGAATGGTTAAAACTAAAAAACCATACACTAATCCTACAGATTTAGCTAAAGGAGAAGTTAACATAAAAAAAAAAACTCGTCATCCTAAAAATATCTCACAACGAGTTACTGTAGCTTATAATCTAGGAATTCATTTTTAACAAATCCAATCAATCCATTTTACTCTAATTCTATTTGTGTGTTGGATGTGTTTTAGGAAATATAGCTATCCAAAATTTAGATAAATAACTTTAGAATGGGGGTGATAACACTCTTTTCTCCATTGATTTGATAATGAATCTTTGGAATCCATGTAGGACTGCAATTACGGTTTTGGACTATTTTCACTTATTTGGATAAAACTAGCCCATTTTTGGATCTTATCTAGTCTTCAACGAACCCAACCCAAAAATATTGAATTAAATCCTGGACATGTATGCAAAGTATATGAATCTGTGGCCCAATGGTGGATGATTTCAACCGATCTATAAAACAAATGTTGTAGCTAGTTGAGTCCAAGCTCCAAAAAGTGTCCCTAGGCCTTAAGCTCAAGGATAATCATCCTACTTCATAATTTGCATAAAAATTACCTCAAACATTATTACAAAAATAATAAATCTGTCAATCATCAAGATCTTATGGTCCGAAACATTCTACAAGTTTAACTAAAGTCCTAAAACATCTTTGGCATGGGCAAATCATATATGTAAACCCCAGAAAAAATAAAGGTTGTTTAAATTTCAAACTAACTACATGGAAAATAAAAGTGAATAAAATCATGTATAGGGTTGATATGAGATTGTTGTTTAATCCCGGATATGGGGATGTTACAATATACCACTTGAATAAATGATCTTGAAAGACCTATGATTAGTACTTAAAAGTGCATTTTTATCAAGGTTTCATATCATCATTTTGCACTTGAAGTATTAATAACTCCTTAACTAGAGCATGTTTTATAATAATAGATCTGATAATATAAGATAGCTTTAA
>Ga0307511_10001847_pt1 | contig 22252 bp, 22 predicted proteins | sample 13_EM_MG_FD_200266 | JGI IMG/M metagenome (GOLD analysis project Ga0307511, IMG submission 200266) | Populus trichocarpa ectomycorrhiza microbial communities from riparian zone in the Pacific Northwest, United States - 13_EM | ecosystem: Host-associated > Plants > Roots > Unclassified | place... | reverse complement strand
GAGCCTGGGTCGAAGCCGGATTTGTCCCCGGTGCCGCAGGCGCGCCGGTCGTGGCTGCGGTCATGACCGGCGCAGGTGTGGGAGCAGATGATGTTGCGGGAGCCGGAACCGAAGCAGGTGCAGGCTTTGGCGGAGGGGTCGAGATCAGTAAAAAGATAAATAGCCCCAGACAAACGGCGAGGCCTATGCGACTTGTGCGATCCATAAAACGTGCCCCTTAATCTATCTGGAAATGCCAAACGCCGGAGGCACGGGATCGAACCCCATCCCGCCCCAGGGATGGCAGCGCAAGACGCGACGCGCACCGAGACCAAGTCCGCGACAAATGCCATGTTGGCAAACGGCCTCTTCCATATAGTGGGAGCAGGTGGGTGTGTAACGGCAACAGCCCTGGACCCCAAGCATGACTTTTAAAGGGGCAAAGACGACGCGGTAAACGCGGATGAGGAAAATCACAACCGATGGCATGAGCCGTTCAGCATGACGGACTTTCAAAAAAAGGCAATGTGAGAGAGTGAAATCTCTCAACGAATCCCGAATCGAATCTTCCAAAAAACCAGAAGGTGAGATGCAGGGACGGATTACTTGGAGAGCTTTGATCTCGCTCGTCGTATTTTTTTCAATTTTCGGGCTTTCCAGAGCCGTTTTAGTTTCAGTTTTACCGGGTAGTAGGTTCGATGGATGGTCTGGTGGACGGCATTGCAGGCTTTAAAAGCGCCGAGCTCAAGATGCAAGCTTCTTCCGTAATGTGGGACTTCCTGCCAAAATTTTTCGCTGACATAGGCATAGAGTTCCCGGTCATAGCGGTTGAGTTCGGTTATGGCTTCGAGAATATCGGGAGGCATTCGGTATTCCTGCTTGGAAGGCATCACATTTTTCGGAACGTAAAGGTGCCATTGCCAGCCAAAGCGTTGCCTGAGCATCGCAAGCGAAAGGTCGAAGTGTTCCGTTAAACCGACAAAGGCAAAATACTTATCGATATTGGCCTTGGCCGTTTTCAAATGCTTTTCCGTACATTGTCCAAAAGGCAGGTCCCAATCGGCATTCGCCAGGGCGCGGGTTTGGCCGTTATCGAGCTCGGCGACAAGGGGCTCGAAGCTGGGTAAATTCCAGTCGGGCCGATTGGGATCAAATCGATGGTGTGAAGGAATAACGCCCATGCGCCGCACCATATAGTAATAGGAGGCAAAGCGTTTGACGGGATTACGCACGAAAGTGATATACTGAGAGGGCATGGGCAGCAGCTCATGAATCCCGAATTTCATGTGGCCGATCAACGCACTGCAATGGAAATTGGGTTGTGCCGCTTGGGTCGTCAATTGCTGGATAAAATGCTTCCATGCCGATGGAGTCATGAAACCGATGTGGGTTTCCAACGCTGCCTTGTGCCGATGTTCGCGGAATAACTGATTACTTAATGTCTGCCCTGCTGTTTTTGGTATGTGAAAGTAAATATCACAAATTTGCGTGGGTGTAGCCTCCCGTGTGTGATTTGGATTGTTACGGTAGGGCATGTGCACTTTAACAGGAGACGTTTCGGATCAATAATGGTTACGCAGTTCCTTATTTATCTGCCACATTATTTGATCAAGTTCGAAAAATAAACATCTAAGCCTGCTGAAGAAGCTTTCTTGATCCGGTGGACGACTTTGGTGCGATCATGCTATTCAAGGGCCGCTTATGTCCACCTTAAAGGAAATGGCTGGATCGTTAAACCTGTCGGTGATGACGATTTCCAAGGCTCTTCGTGATGCGCCTGACATCAGTGTTGCCACCAAGGCGCGTGTGCAGGCGGAAGCGCGCCGCCGCCACTACATTCCGAATCGGGCTGCGCAAAATTTGCGTCTGCGTCGCAGTGGACTTGTCGGAGTCGTGGTGCCGCAGATTAATCACACGTACTATTCGCAGTTGGTCTGGGGAGTGGAACGGCAGGCAGAGGCGGTCGGTTTGCAAGTTTTGCTCTGCCATTCGCTGGACCGGGCCGAGAACGAAATGCGCGAGGTGCAAAAACTGATCGCCCGTCAGGTCGAAGTATTGCTCCTGGTTCCGGCCGTGCGATGGCAACATCGGTTGGCCACGCTGGAGCTAATTCGTTCCAGCAAAATTCCCGCGGTGTTGCTCGATGCCTACCCGGCAGGGGCGGAAAATTTTCCGAACGTTAGTTGGGTCGTCTGTGACGATCAACGGGGCGGTCAACTGGCTACGGAACATTTGCTGCAGCTGGGCCATCGGGAAATTCTTTTCCTGGCCGGGCCCAACGGTTCCTCTTCCAGCGCGGGGCGGTTCAGTGGATATCAACGGGCGCTGGCGGAAGCGGGCGTGACCTACAGCGACACCCGCGTTTATCTTGCGGACAAGGATATTGAGTCGGGCCGCAAAGCGATGGCCCAGGCACTTTCGGAAAAAGCGCCTTTTACCGCTGTGGTGGCCCATAACGATAGCGTGGCCATCGGAGCGGTGGATACGCTGCTTCAGCAGGGGTTCCGCATTCCGGAGGATGTGTCCGTTGTTGGGTTCGGGGACGGCGTGCTCGCGGCCCATTTTCGGGTACCGCTGACGACAGTGCGCGTACCGCAGATGGAGATGGGAGAAACGGCCTTGCGATTGGTGCTCGATTTGCAAAAAGGCAGCCCGGTTGAGCCCCGCTATTTGCCAGTTGAGATTATTGTCCGCGCGAGCACGGCGAAACGCGCTTCCTGATCATTCGACAGGGAGATTGCATCGCATTTTGATTGAGGCAAAATGAGGCAGGTTCTTTTGCCCTCTGAAATATGCCGAATAATCTCGCCGATCTTGCCTTGGATTTGACCAGGGAATATCCCCGCAGTCCACGCACGCTCTTTGCCGGTTACGTTATTGCCGGGCCGAGATCAATGGCACCGCGGGCGAGTATGAATACAATATTGGAATCGACCGCGTTTTCCTGGAATTTACCGGATTGGATGCGGACGAGTTCAAGGCCTTCGTTGCCACCGGCGCGGCCGATGAGGAGGTTGCCGATTGGATTCATGCCAACGCGAAGGTCCATTCTCCCGCCGATATCGCCGCATGGAATTTCACACTCAAATGTCGTCGCATTTCCGAACTCCCACCGGATCGCCAGGCCTGGGTTCAAAATTATCTGCTCCAGAATGTGAAGCCCGGATTACAGGAGCGGGTTATCTTTAATTTCGACTTGCTTGATGCGGAGGAAGGTCGACTTGGTTAATGCCGGTTGAGCCGCGAAAGAACACAAAGAGCGTCGAAATAGAGTCTGTTTTTTTTCTCAACTTTTTGGGTTTTCTGCGTTCTTTTGTAGCTGATTAAAAATTATGTCGGAAACAGTCCATCACCGCCTGAGTGTTTTTGTGAATGGCCGTGCCCGTCAGGTCGATGGTTCGATGACGTTGGGTGAGCTGGCTTCGAGTTGCCAATTGGACCCGAGGCGATTGTTGGTGGAGCTCAACGGCGAGACTTTGGCGCGCGAGGAATGGCCAGCGCGGGCGCTCCAGCACGGAGATCGCGTTGAATTTATCCGAGTGGTGGCGGGGGGGTGACGGTTGGTTCGGTTGCCGGTACATCAACCGTCCAGACATCGTATTGCGGTCCAAACTGGGCCAGGCAATCGAGGGAAAAACAACGCACGTAAACCAATGCAGGCAAGAGGATGACTGTTCCAATGTAGGGAAGGGCTTCAATGCAACAGGTCACACAGCAAACCAGGAGCGAGAGGATGGCAAGACCGATCCAAATTGCGATGCGGAGTAGAACGAAGATTGCAACGCTCAAGCAATGGTCTTTGATGAGCCCTATCGATTTCATGAAAGCAGCGCGGGCCGTCAGGCCATTGCGGAACATGAGAGGCACGCCAAATTCTCTAAAAATAAAAACTAGGCTGCCCCAAAGGATGCAGGTGCCCAGGTAGAGAAGTCCGAGGATGACAAAGACGGCGATTTCCCAGCCTGCTGGCCAACGATGTTGTTGGTAAGGCGAAATGGCCACGACGACGGCCACAGCTATGATGGGTAGAATCAGGGCGAAGCCAGCCACCAGGAAAAAAACATAGAGGGCAAAAAGGCTGTTACTCTGACGCGCGTAATAATGCCAGGGCCAGGCAATGGCTCCGCGATTGCGAACCACGTTGTCCAGGAACATGAACTGACCTCGGGCGCCCAACCAGTAAAAGAGAAGTATAAAAGCGAAAACAAAGAGAAAGACCCCGGCGACAATAAGGATAACGAGTCCAGCCTGCATTCCCGAAAAGGTCTGGAAAATAGTTGAATTAAATTGATGTAGATTAAAACTGGGCATCTGTACTTTGCCCGATTTGTTCAAGTTATTGAAATCGTTGTTGAAGGAGCCGTTTATGCCATTGCCTCCGGCCAATAAGCCGGCAAGAAAGGCGCTGAGCCCAATGGCAAACCACTTGCCGAGATCAAAGGGGCGGAAAAGAATGACGAGCATTCGCTCCCAAGCTGAATCAAAGGCGCGTGTAAAATCGATCACTCCCTTATTCCGCATGGAGAGAGCTCATTCGCCAAGCCCTAATTTCGCTGGGCTACTTCCGTCCGCTCGAAGTCCACTCCCTATAAACGGCGAGGGATTTATCGATGACCGGCAATGCTTCCAGCGCGGGCAGGATGTCGTCCACTACCACGCGCTTATTTTCCAGGGTCTTGTAATCCTCGAAGAAGCGCCGGATGACCGCTACGCGATGCTTCGGCAATTCGTGGACGTCGTGGTAGGTATTGTATTCGGGATCGTGAATGCCGACCGCGATCACTTTATAATCGAGCTCGTCCTGGTCCATCATGGTCATCAGACCAATGGGCCGGGCCATTACCAACGTCATGGGGTAGACCGGCTCGGCGGCGAGGATCAAGACGTCGAGCGGATCGCCGTCGTCGGCCAGCGTTTGCGGGATGAAGCCGTAGTTGGCCGGATAATGGACCGCGGAGTGGAGCACGCGGTCGAGGCGCAATAATCCGGAGGTCTTGTCCAACTCATACTTGTTCGAGCTGCCGAGCGGAATTTCCACCACGGCGGTGAACGAGGAGGCTGTGCCGGGGGCAACATCATGCCAGGCGTGAAAGGGATGCTGTCGGGAAAAGGGGGCCAACGGTTTCATGTTATCGGAAGGTGTCAGGCCTTGGTGCGGAGCACAAGCTTCCAATGCAGTCGGTTGATTTTGGCCTAAACAATCCGTCATCCCGAGCTTGTCGAGGGATCAGTTCAGCTGCATTTTTAATGATGAAGAACTGATCCTGCCACACATGTGCGCGATAGGCTCAGGATGACCGATTAAATAAATGAGTTCTAATCTCGACGATTTTCAGCAACGCCTTGGGCACTCGTTTGCCGATGGGGACTTGCTGCGCCAGGCGTTGACGCACGCTTCCTTTGGCCATGAAAAGCGCCAGCGGATTCCGGACAATCAACGGCTCGAATTTCTGGGCGATGCAGTGCTGCAATTGGCGGTGACAACGGAGCTTTATCGTCGATTCCCTGAATTGCCGGAAGGGCGGCTCACCGTCCTGCGAGCCCGGTTGGTGAACCGGCATCATCTCCAGGCGCTGGCCGAACAGTTGGACCTCGGCGTCCATTTGATTCTCGGTCGGGGCGAGGAGAACAGCCAGGGCCGTCAACGGGGCTCCATTCTGGCTGATGCGATGGAGGCGGTCATTGGGGCGGTTTACGCCGAGGCGGGTTGGGATGTTGCGCGCGGCATCATCCTGCGGCTGATCGAACCTTCGTTGGCTGCCATCATCGATGAGAGCGATGCCGTCGGGGCCAATCCAAAAGGCAGCCTTCAGGAAAAACTCCAGGCCGAGGGCGAACAGCCGCCTCTTTATAAGTGCGTTTCTGAAACGGGGCCGGCCCATGCGCGGGTCTATGAAGTTGTGGTCGAATGGCAGGGACGGGAGCTGGGTCGAGGCGAGGGCGCGAGCAAGAAGGAAGCGGAAACCCGGGCCGCCGAAGCAGCTTTGGCTTCGCTTTGATTTTCTGGTAACGACCATCCGACAACTGCGCTGTTGCCAGTCTCCCGCGCTTACGCTCTGATTATCCCGTGTTGCGATGGTTGAAGAGGCGTGTGGTGGTGCATTTCGTGATCGCGGCGTTATTCGTCGTGCCAATGATTGGAGCGCTTTCGATCAAACCGAACAGGGATCAACCCTTTGCTAGCAAAGTCAGGCTTTGGTTTGATTCCCTGGAATATTCCACCATCGATTATCGTATCTATTTTGGTCGAACGGCGAAGGCCCTTCCTTCCATTGTCTTTCTTTCCATCGATGCTCCATCCGTTTCTCTGGATGTGCTCGACGATCAAACCATTGCTGCTTCCAGCCCTCTTTCATTGATGCATGCCAGTGGTTTCCCATTTCCGCGAGAAGTCTATGCTGACGCTTGCAATCGTCTTTTCGGAGCCGGAGCCAAGGTGGTGGGCTTCGATCTTCTTTTCCGGGCGCCTTCACCCTCCGATCCTCTCTTTCAACAGGCTCTCGATAAGTACCGTGATCAAGTGGTGATTGGCCTGAATTTTAATGATGACTCGACATCGTATACCTTACCGCCGATCAGTTTGTTGCCCAGTCAGGATCCGCTAGACGATAGATTGGGCTATTTTAATTTTTGGCAAGATTCGGACGGTGTGATGCGTCACGTCCAGTATCGAAATAATCTTGAATATGAGAATCAGCAGGAAGGAGCTGAAAAACTTCCCAAACTCTATTCGTTGGCTGCGCGCATTGTGCAAAAGGCTGGTTGTTCGGATTTGATTCCCGATGATCTGGCCGCTCGGCCCTTGCGCTATGCAGGCCCCTCACGGTTTAGAAGTTTTTCTTTCTACAAGATTTTCGATCCTCATTCCTGGGCGGGGGACTTCAAGAATGGAGAGTTTTTTAAAGGAAAGATTGTACTGGTTGGGCCTGAGGGCAATTGGTCCAAGGATGTTTTGCCCACTCCTTGGGGATTGATGGCAGGAGCGGAGATTCATCTTAACGCGATTAATGCGCTTCTTCAGGCCGAGTTTCTTCATCCCGTTCCAGATGAAACTACGAGTTGGTTGGTAATTGGTTCAGGTGTTTTGGTTTTTCTGCTGGCCATGGGAATTCCGTCGATTGCCACGCGCTTTTTGGCGGCGGCATTTCTTCTCGGCGGTTATGTCGAGGCTCTTGTTTGGGCTTATAATGGTCCCGGATGGCTGCTGCCCGCGGTCGGTCCCATCGGGGTCTTTTCCGGGGCGACAGGGATTGGGTTTGTTTATGATTTCGTGCTGACGCAGGTGGAGAAGTTTCAGCTTCGCGCGACATTCGAGCGATATACCTCGCCCAATGAGGCCAAATATCTTCTGGAGCACAAGGACAGCTATAAGCAGATGCTGGTCGGCGCGCGCAAACCCGTGACGATTCTTTTTTCCGATATCCGTGGCTTTACCACGATGACCGAGAAGGCCGATTCCCAGGAATTGGTGACCAAGCTCAACGAATATCTCACGGCCATGGTCGATTGTGTTTTTCGTCATGACGGCTCGCTGGACAAATTTATCGGGGATGCGGTCGTGGCAGCCTGGGGAAAAACGCCATATAACTTTGGTCCAAAAGAGGACGCGATACGTGCAGTTCGTTCCGCCCTGGCCATGATGAGCGAATTGCACCGGTTGAACGCCAAATGGATTGGGGAGGGACGGGAGGAGTGGCATATCGGAATCGGTCTTAATCATGGGCAGGTCATCGTCGGTGACATCGGTTCGCAAAAGCGCAAGGAGTTCGCCGTGATCGGTGACGCCGTCAATCTCGCTTCGCGGCTCGAAAGCCTGACCAAGGAATACAAAGTCGATATTTTAATTGGGGAGAGTGTGGTGGAGCTGGTCCGCGACCAATTTCACCTGCAAACGGTCGATCTCGTTCAGGTCGTGGGCAAAACAGAGCCGGTGAAGACTTTTACTGTCCTGGGCGAAAAAACGGAAAGTCTTCCGGCCTGGCAGCAGCAATTTCTCACGGTTTACGAGGAAGGCATTCACGCGTTTCGAGGCCGGGAATTTGCCAGGGCGAAAGACTTGTTTGCCCAGGCGCTGAAATCCCAGCCCGGCGATCATTTGGCGGAACAATATCGGGCTAGTTGCGAGGCTTTCATTTTGAATCCACCGGACGCTTCCTGGACAGGAGTCCGGGTGATGACGAAGAAATGAAATGTGGGAATGCCAGCAGGTCATTTGTAATCATGGCGGATTTGAATGTTTTCTGATTTGGGTTAAGTTAGGCCCAAGGCCATGACTAACTACACCCATCTCGAAAATCCGCTCGGCGAACTGCTTTTGACGAGCCGCGGAGGCAGGTTGACAGGACTCTATTTTGTCGATCAGGCGCACGTGCCGCCCGTTGAGCACGACTGGAAGAGGGATGATGACGCGGAAATTTTTATTCGCACCGGACAACAGTTGGCGGAATACATCGCTGGGGAACGAATCGAGTTTGATGTGCCGTTGGAATTAATGGGAACTCCTTTTCAGGCTCGAGTCTGGCAAGTTATCGCAGCCATTCCATTTGGGCAGACGATTACCTACGGTGAATTGGCAGAGCAAATTGGAGCGCCCCAAAGTGTCCGCGCTGTGGGCGCGGCGACGGGACGCAATCCGGTTTCATGGATCGTGCCCTGCCATCGGGTCATGGGCAAGAGCGGAGCTCTCACCGGTTATGCGGGCGGAGTATCGCGCAAAAAAGCGCTGCTCGATTTTGAAGCCAGCCGGTTAGCGCGCCAGGAAGCAGTTTTGACTTTGAAGGAAAGTCAGCCGGCGCTGGAGATGGTCTAACCTTCGTTGCGAGGAAACGAAAGAGAGTGTTGGAACTACTCGGAGGCTTCGCTCATTTTTCGCTTGGCTTCGAGTTCCTCCCAGCGCGCGTAAGCAGTCTTGATCTGTTCTTCCGCGGTCGCCAACTCGCTTTTGAGTTTGGGTATTTTTTCTGGTTCCTTTTGATAGACATCCGGATTCCATAATTGTCCGGAAATCTCGGCCTGCTTGGCTTCAAGTTGTTCGATTTGCAGGGGTAGTCCTTCCAATTCGCGTCGTTCGCGATTGAGAAACTTGGCTTCCTTTCCCGAACTCTGGACTGGTTTGGTTTCCGGTTTTGCCGTGATGGGAGCTTCTTTTGCGGGAGCCGTCGTGCCGGGACGCTGTCGAAGCCAGTCCTCATAACCGCCGGTGTATTCCGTGATGCGACCCGCACCTTCAAAGACCAGTGTGCTTGTCACCACGTTATCCAGAAAGGCGCGGTCATGGGAAACCAGCAACAGCGTTCCGGCATATTCCAGCAGCAACTCTTCCAGCAATTCCAACGTTTCGGCGTCGAGATCGTTGGTTGGTTCATCCATCACCAGAACGTTGGCCGGTTGGAGAAAAAGTCGGGCCAGGAGCAGTCGATTGCGTTCGCCGCCGGAAAGCATTTTTGCGGGCATGCGAATACGGTCCGCGCGAAAAAGAAAATCCTGAAGGTAGCTATGGATGTGTCGCGCCCGTCCTTGGAAGGTCACGGTCTCGGCGTCACCGGCCACGTTTTGCGCCACGGTCTTGGCGTTGTCGATTTGTCCGCGCAATTGGTCGAGATAGACCACCTGCAAATTGGTCCCGAGCTTGACCGAGCCCGATTCGGGTTGGAGTTGTCCCAGGAGCAATTTCAATAAGGTGGTCTTGCCGCCGCCGTTTGGGCCGATGATGCCGATCTTGTCGCCGCGCCAGATGGTGGTCGTGAAATCGCGGATAATCGGGGTTTCTCCATAGCCAAAGGAAACTTCCTTGGCCTCGATGACTTTTTGGCCGGAAAGACTTCCGGTTTGAAGTTCGATGCGGGCGGTTCCTTCGCGCTGGCGTCGTTCGCCTCGTTCTGCGCGCATTTTTTGCAAGGCACGAACACGGCCTTCGTTTCGCGTCCGACGGGCCTTGACGCCTTGCCGCAACCAGGCTTCTTCCTGGGCCAATTTCTTGTCGAAGGCGGCCCATTGTTTTTCTTCCGCTTCAAGATTGGCCGCCTTGCGTTCAAGGTAGGTGTCGTAATCGCAGGCCCAACTCGTCAGGCGCCCGCGATCCAATTCAACAATGCGGGTGGCCAGTTTGCGCAAAAACGCGCGATCGTGGGTGACGAAGAAAAGCGTCGTCTTTGAATCCAACAGAAACTGTTCCAACCACAGAATGGAATCGAGGTCGAGATGGTTGGTCGGTTCGTCGAGTAATAAGATATCGGGCTGGCCAGCCAATGCGCGGGCCAGGAGGACGCGACGTTTCAATCCGCCGGATAGCGCGGAAAATTCCTGCTGGGCGGGCAGGTGCATTTCCTCCACCAATTCTTCCAGGCGGATATCGCTTTCCCACTCTTCCTCGTGCCGATCGGGGCGCAGGCCGGAATGAATCACTTCGAACACGGAACCGTTGATGTTTTCCGGGATCTCCTGGTCCAGTCGAGTCATGACTGTTTCTGCCGGACGGATAATTTCACCTTCGTTTGGTGTTTCTTCGCCCGTGATGATTCGCATCAGGCTGGTCTTGCCCGCGCCATTGCGCCCGAGCAGGCAGATGCGTTCGCCCTGCTCCACCTGGAAATCGATTTGATCCAGCAAGGGGGCTGAGTTGTAACGCAAAGTTGTTTGGCGAAGTTGAAGTAAGGGCATGGCAGGGGAAAGAAGAGCCGGTGACTCTACTTCATCCACCTGCCGTCTGTCTTCAAAATTGCCGTTATGTTTTCGGCAGCCCAGGACGGAAGGGTAGTCTCTAGGGCGTCAAAAGCAGATCCTTGTCAAAACGTACCAGCAAGAAAGCGATGATGTTCATTCCCAAATGGCCTGCTTCAAGTGAGCTGTTCAGGTTGAAATTGCGAAAAAACATGTCGGACTTCCACCACATTTCCATGTTGGTGTGAAGAGGAGCCTTGAAAGGATAAACAAGATCGAGTTGCTGATCGCCAGGCAGGATGTGCAGGCAGAAGAGATCGCTGTAATCATTGGGGGTGTAGAGAATGGCCAGCTTGCCATCGATGTCGAGATGGAGGAGGGGCTCATCATAATAGTTCATTCCCTGCGGTACTTTGTTCATGGGGAAGAAGCTTTTGGTGAAAATTTCGTGAGTCAAGGCAACTGGCTCAAAATTTTTGTCCGCATCGGGGACTACTCGTTTCATTTCCCGGCGAAAAGCGACATCGAAACGGGAACCTTCGCCGGCAAACGCATTGTCGCCCCAGATGGCGCCGCCATTCTGGAGGTAGTGGCGGAGATTTTCGATTTCCTTATCGGTCAAAACAAAGTCCTTGTGGCCGGTGAAGAAAATAAACGGGGGGTTTTTTTCGAGAAGATCGGGGCCACCGATTTGGAGGGGTGTTGGTAAAACGGAGCCTTTGATATTACCGTGGCTCCATTCAACGATTTTTTCCACGAGATTGGGCATGCTACCACCCGTAATCGAACCGCTGTCGTTCACATCCAGATTACAATACCAGTCGCCATCGGCGTACTGCGCCACATAGACAGGAAATTTGGCCACGACATTATGAGTATCGCCATTCGAGTTGAGAATATTATTGAGATCCCGGCCCCAACCGAGAACTGTGGATTTGATGTTGGTCAGTCGGGAACTAAGTCCGTTGACGCTCTTCGTCGGTGGCGGTGTCACTTTCTGACTTTTGGCCGGGTCCGTCGTTGAGCTTATATCGGGAATGGGAAGATTGAAATCCGGTGTGCTGGTATTTGCGGTGATGACGGGTGCGGTCGGAGTGATGTTGTGGGTCGGTACTGGTACCGTTGGTGGAGTGGTTGCAGGCGGAGGTGGGGGTGGTGCTCCATGGGGTACATACGTCTTGGTGAATTCATCTGTAGGCGGAGTGTAGGGCGGAAAAATAACCCGGGTGGCCACCATCAAAAAAATGACCAAGTGAAAAAGCACGGCTCCCAGAAAAAAGCCCGAGTGAAACAGGCCCTCTGACCAGTGCCGTTCCTTTTCCGGCGGCTTGGCCTTCTTCAGCGGCTTGTCCTTGGGGGGAGCTAGATTGGTCATGTAGATTCCTTAATCCTGGGACGAACCAAAGGCCAGATTCTTTACCCCGGCGGCGGCGCACGCGTTCAAGACATCGACGACCCGCTGATGGCGGGTGCTGTGAGTGGGGGTGATAATGATCGGTTGCTTGGGGTTGCTGACCACGATTCCCTTGAGGCGGCTTTGGAGGTTTGGCATGGAATGGTCGGTGGGGCTGTCCGTGGGTGCGCCATAGATGCTGACCTGACCGTCGTTATCGATGGAGATGCTGACTGGAATGTCGTTGCCTGGTTGCCCACCTGGTAGTTGAGTACTGAGCGAAGCCTCGTGCTTTTGTGCTCCAGCTGAAACCATGAAAAAGAGCAGGAGCACGAAAAGAACGTCCAGCATCGGTGCGATCTGGAACCCGAATTCACCATCTCCTACGCTGCCTGCCATAATTTTATATCCTTAGTTTTGAGCTGAACTGCTATCGGGAGCCTTGGCCGCTTCACCGCTATTGATGATAACGGCGAAAGTCACCGAGGCGATGCCAGCCGATGCGCATGTGGACATCAAATCCGATATATTACTATATTCCACATCTTTGTCGGCGCGAATCAAAACATAGGTCGTGGGGTTTTCCCTGACCCGGCCAGTTAAAGTATCCTGCAAGGTGTTCGCTGCTGGGTAATCGACTCCATCCATGGAAAAGCGGGCCGTGTTGTTGGTGTTATTCCAGCCGACATTGATGACCACTTCATTGGTTTTTCGTTTTTGATCGTTCAGTTTGGCACTATTGGCTTCGGCCAGTTGAAGATTTTTCTCCTTCTTCAGCAATTCAGTGGAAGTGATGCTCATGAAAAAAAGCATCAAGACCAGGAGGACGTCCACCATGGGTGCGACCTGGAATTCCGGGTCCCCATCCTCATCGATACGCTTGCGTCGTCGTTGGCGTTTGATGCTCGATGAAACCATGGGAACGACGATCGGTGGATGTGATTCTTTCTAACTGCCCCAATCGAGAACCGTTCCGCAATTTGGACAAGGTGTGACACCGACAGAAATGGGAGCATTACATGCGGGACAGTTCGTGGTGACGTTGCGGGAAACTTTTTGTGAGACAGCCGACCGGGTTGAGCGATTTTTGCTGCCTTGATCGGAGGAGAAGTTTTCACCGATCTTGACGCCGGAGAGCTGGTCGTAGGGGATGTCGTCCAGCAGTCGATAAACCTGGGACTCCGCGTAGAGAATCGCGTTTTGGGCCTTGGCCCGCAGAACGTAGAAGAAGACGAAGGCGGGGACGGCCACGACCAAGCCGCCCATGGTGGCCACCAGAACTTCGCCGATATTGGCCGCGAGTTGGGAAGGATTGGCGATGCCGTTTTCGCCCAGGGTTTGAAAGGCCTGGATCATGCCCCAGACTGTGCCAGTCAAACCGATCATGGGGGAAACGACGCCGATAACGGAGAGGTACGTGGTATTGGTTTTCAGTTGGGTCGATTCGCGGATGGAGGATTCTTCCACGACGAATTCGACGGCGTCCTTGTTTCGTCCGATTCGTTCCAGCCCGGCCCCGAGCACGTTGCTGAGAAAGCACCGGTTGGTTTTACAGATGTTCCAGGCTTCCTGATAATTTCCGGCATTCACGGCTTCCCGTAAGCGGGCGACCAGGGCCGGCGGGGCGAGCTTACCGTTGCGCAGGATAAAGAATCCCTCGGCGGTGAACCAGACCAGGCAGACCGAGGCCAAGCCAAGGACGTACATGACCTTGCCGCCGTTGGACAAGAACTGCACGACGGTGACCGCTTCTTTGCTGCCTTCAGCCGGAGTAGCGGACGTGTCAGGCGTGCTGGGGGAGGCAGTGGCAGGTGCAGAAGCCGGAGGCGCTCCCGCATCTTGGGCGAGGAGTGTGTTGGGCAAGGTTAAGACTGCCAACAAGACGAGGATCAGTAGACTGGTTTTCAGGAGTGTAGATAGGATGGAGGGCATATAAGACGAATCAGGCTGTAGTGTAGTGGAAAGGAAAGATAGACGCTAATCAATACCAAGTCCCGGATTTTGATCGCGCAATTTTCCGGTCAATTGACTGGCCTGCTCCACCATGGCGGGGTTTTGGTAAAACATCGTTTTGACGGTCAAATAAGCTTCCAAGGCCTGGGACAATTTCTTTTGCGCCTGTAATATCTGACCATAAACTAAAAAAGTGCGGGCATAAAGCCGTCCTTCTGCTGGGGAAGGGGCAAGATTTTTGTTGGCTTGATCGACGATGGGTTGTACCTCGGCGAGCGCTTCTTCGATCTTGCCCTGTTTGAGGCTGAGCAGGGCTTTGCCTGCTGCGGCTTCCGCATGGTATTTGCTGCCGGGATAGAGGGTGTCGATTTGGTTGTAGAGATCGACGGCGCGATCCGCCTGACCTTGCGCGTTATAGGCCTCAGCTAATTGACCCATGGCTTCAACCACCCAATCCGTCGGCAACCCGGCGTATTGTTTGACCAAGGGTTCCAAGCCGGCGATGACAGCAGCCGGTGCCGCATCGTGAACGGCGGCTACACCAGCGGGTGGGGCCATGGTTACCGATTGAATCTTATCGAGATCGTAGGGTAGCTTCGCGATACCCCCATTTGGGCTGTGGATGCTGACCATGACTTGTCCGCCCGAGACGCTGACAATCTGACCCGTTATCTGGGTACCGTCTTTTTTGGTGATTTGATCGTCCGCCATGGACTGAAGCGAACTAAAGCCAAGGACTAGTGCAATTAAGCCTGCCGTACCCAAGGAATGATAAGGGGATGAAAAACCGATTGCCATCAATGATATTTAGCACCGAAAGAGCCTATTCCGTCAATTGAAACGCAACTTTTACCTAAATAAATATTCAAAACATTTCGCTTTGCCTTTTATCTGAGGATAATTTTAAAGTCGCCACGGTCGACTTCATGAAGAGATTCCAAATTCAGCAGCCATGATTCTTGTTACAGGGGGCACTGGTTTTGTGGGACAGGAAGTCGTTCGAGAACTTCTCGCGTTACGTTATCGGGTGCGCCTGGTGGCGCGTCATCCGGGGCCGACCACCCCGTTTGCGAATCATCCCGGAGTCGAAATTATCAAAGGCGACGTGCTTCAACCGGAGACGCTTCCTGCTGCGATGAAAGGCGTGCAAGCCGTCATCCATCTTATAGGTATCATTGCGGAAACATCGCAGGTCACCTTTGAGCAGGCCCACGTGGAAGCGACTCGCAACGTTCTGGCTGCGGCCCAAAAGGCCGGAGTGACGCGGTGGATCCAAATGAGCGCTGCTGGAACACGGGCTCGTGCCCATTCTCGCTATCATCTTTCCAAATGGCAGGCGGAAGAGTTGGTGCGTCAAAGCGGTTTGGATTGGACCATCTTTCGTCCTTCGCTCATTTATGGGTACGACGAGCGAGATCGGCTGCTGAACCTCTTCCGTCTTGTTCTCTCGGGGCCATTGCCGTTTATTCCGCTTCTCGATGGTGGACGGGTGCTTGTTCAGCCCGTCAGTGTCTGTGAAGTCGCGCGTTGTCTTGCCCGTGCCCCGGCGAAAGTAGCCAGCCTTGGTCAAACCTACGAACTCGTCGGTCCGGTCGCCTTTTCCTGGCGGGAACTCGTTAGTCGAATGGCTGGTGCGCTTGGCCGGGACATCGCCGATGAAGGAGGTTTGGGGCTTGTGCTTGGGCGCATTTTTCTCCGGCTGGCGGTGGTCGTCTCCTTTATTGCGGTGATCGCCAGTTTGGTATGGGGTACGATGGGACTTGGCGAAGCTGAACTCATTGCTGCGGTTGGGATGGCCCTTATGATGATGGCGAGTCGATGGAGGCAGGTGATTATTTTCAGCCTTCCGAGCGGGCCATTCCTGGTCCTTGGCCAGATTTTGGAGCGATTCGCCCCAAGGAGCCTGCAATTCAACGAGCAATTCAAAATGGCGCTGGAAGATAATGTGGGCGATCCGGGGCCTGCCGCCCGGACCTTTGGCTACGTACCGGAAAAGTTTGAGGAAGGGGTTTCGCGGTTGCTTCGCCGTGTGTGACAAATAGGTGACGCCAGTGCCCAAACTTGCCAGAGGGGGTGAGGAACTCTATTTTTGACCGTTTGGCGCTCCTTTCCCCTTTTATTATGTCCATCGCGCTTCGTTACGTTCTTTTTTCTATCTTTTTCTTTCTTGGTGCCGAGACCGTTTCCTTCGGGGGGATGACCGTCGATACCACTTATACCGACCGGGGTAAGGCTGATTTCGATACGGTATTGCAGTTGCTCAACCCCTATGGGACTTGGTCGAAGATCGGTGGATTGTGGGCCTATACTCCGCTCGATCATGAGGCGCCTTACACCGATGGCCGCTGGATTTATACCGAGTATGGCTGGTACTGGAAAGGGCGTTTGCCGCATAGCTGGGCCACGGAACATTACGGTTACTGGAAGCGAGGGGCTGATAAAGTGTGGTCGTGGTATCCCGGTTCTTATTGGTTGCCGGAGATTGTCGAATTGCGCGCGACTTCCACGCATATCGGCTGGCGCAGTGCGGCGGTGGATCAGGACGGCAACTTTGTGGAGCAGCCAGCGGATCGTTACGCCAAGGTTGACGAGTGGACATTTGTTTCGCTGGCCCAGTTCGCCAATCCCATTACGCCCGACGTGGCCACCAAGCCGGACGAGACGAAAAACCTGCTCGAGGATTCGACCGAGTCGCGCCACACCTACGTGACTTATCGGGAGATCGACCGGCCGGGGCCTCATCCCGCCGACTTCCTCGCTCTCTGCAAGGACGGGGGAATGTTTGCTCCCATGACCCTGCAGGATCAACTCGCGCTTCAACCTCCTCCTTCCAGTCCGATTATTCCAGGGCTCACGCCGGGTTTGCCCGCGGCCCCGGTTCCCTCTCCGGCTTCCACAGCGGGTGCTCCGAGCGGTAAAGTAAACCCGGATAGCAACAAGCCAGCGGAAGATCCCAAACTGGCCGCCGAGAAGCGCCAAGTGAAATATTGGATCACCATGAGCTTGCCCACTTTTTGGACTCCGTTACCTCCCTCGGCCAAACCGAAAGAGATTTATCTTTATCGTCCCGATTTTTTCCAGGATGAGGACGGTATCTCCCGACGTATCGGTTACTGGGTGGACCCTGCCAGTCGCAAGGACACGAAATTGAGCGACTTGTTGGGCGCGGGAGCATCTTCTGCTAAGACTCCCGCCGATTCCAATACGGGCTCGGCTCAGCCTGCGGTGCCCGCAACTCCGGCGACACCGGCCAGGCATCACGATCCTTTCAAGAATCCGCTGGATGATTCCTTTCACTCGGACAGCACTCCGCACGCACCCAGTCCATCCGTCACGCCGTCTCCTTCGGATAATAATTAGCAAGCAGCGATGACTCATGCTGCGCCAGTGGATGATGGTAAGGATCCGTCATCCCGAGCTTGTCGAAGGATCAGTTTGGCAGTTTTAATGAGACAGAACTGATTCCTCGACAAGCTCGGAATGACAGTAGGATAAAGCGCATGAGTACCCTTGAACAACGCCGCACCCGTCTTCAACTTGCACGACTCTATGCCATCGTGGACCTTGGCTATGTCGAGCCGGATCGCGTCTTGGACGTTACAGATCAACTCGTTCGGGGTGGTGTGGATTTAATCCAGCTTCGAGCGAAAAAGTTGTCGATTGCGAAAATCACCGAATGGGGCAGGCAAATGCGGGAGATTATTCCTTTTTCCGGCCCACTGTTTGTTTTAAACGATTATCCCGAACAGGTGTCCGAAGTTGGTGCGGATGGAATTCATGTGGGCCAGGATGATCTTTCCGTGGCTGAGACGCACGCCCGCGCAGGAACTGAAGTGATCGTGGGAAAATCGACCCACAGTCTGGTGCAGGCCATTGCGGCGGAAAAAGAAGGCGCCGATTATATCGGGGTGGGGCCGATTTTTGCCACGCCGACCAAGCCTGATTATGTTCCGGTCGGTCCGGCGTTGATTGGGCAAGTGCAAGCCCAGGTTCACGTGCCGCAATTTTGCATCGGCGGAATTAATGAAGAGACGTTGTCGGAGGTGCTGGCCGCAGGCGCATCGCGAGTGGTCATTGTTTCGGACCTTCTGAGGAGCAAGGATATTCCCGGTTATTGCGAGAGGGTAAGGAAACAGATGTACAGGTGTTAAGAAACTAGATGGATTGTTTATCGTAAAATTAGAAATGAAATCCTTCGACAAGCTCTGGATGACACCTTAAATAATTTTATGCCCGTACTCGTTGTTGGTTCCATTGCGCTCGATGATATCAAGACTCCCACCGCGGAGCACCGCCAGCTTCTCGGCGGTTCGGCTTCCTATGCAGCAGTCGCGGCTAGTTTTTTTGGTCCGGTCAACCTCGTCGGGGTGATCGGTGATGACTTTCCGCCGCAGCACAAGGAATTGTTTGTTACTCGCAAGATCGATTTGACCGGTCTCGAAACGGCGGCAGGTCTGACTTTCTGCTGGTCGGGCGAATACGAGCAGAACATGAATAATCGCAAGACGCTTTCGGTAGCGTTGAATGTGTTCGAGAAATTCCAACCCAAGCTACCGGAGAGTTATCGCGCGACGCCTTACGTGTTGTTGGGCAATATTGCGCCGTCATTGCAACGGAGTGTTTGCCGGCAGGTGCGCAAACCGAAGTTTGTCGTGGCCGATACGATGGACCTCTGGATTGGCATGGCCCGCGCTGATTTATTGGAGCTGTTGAAGGAAGTCGACATGCTCATTCTCAACGACAGTGAAGCGCGGCAGTTGACCGAAGAGGATAATGTCATCAAGGCCGGGCGAAAAATTGCCACGCTGGGGCCGCGCTATGTGGCGGTAAAAAAAGGGGAGCATGGCTGTCTCCTGTTTGGCCGGGACGGAGAATTTTTCAGTACGGGCGCGTTTCCGCTGGAACACATTCATGATCCCACCGGCGCAGGTGATTGTTTTGCCGGAGGCTTGATTGGTCATCTGGCCCGCACCGATGATATCTCATTCTCCAATTTGAAGGAAGCCATCATCCAGGGCACGCTGGTGGCCTCCTTTTGTGTCGAAGAGTTCAGTTTGCGACGTTTGGAAAAACTGCTCGCGGACGAGATTTCCGAACGACGCAAGGCTTTTGGAACTTACATTACCTAGAGAGTTTCGAGTTTCTCCGGCTAACTACCATCCGCAGGACCTATGAGCCGTCCCAAGGAAAACCGCAAGAAGCTGGACGTATCGCGTCCCGAAGCTCCACTGCAACATAATCCTTTCGCGATGTTAGGCGAAGTGGATGTGTTGAAAAATCTTGTCCCGGCGCCGGAACCCAAAGCCGTGCCTGCACAAAAGCCGAAGGCTGAATCTGCCATTCCGAAAAAATCGCGGGGACGGCTTATCCTGCGTCGGGAGAAAAAGGATCGTGGCGGCAAAGTCGTGGTCGTCGTTTCCGGGTTTACCGAATTACCGGGAGCCAACGCGGTGATGATCGGGGATTTGGCTCGCGAGCTAAAAGGGAAACTCGGTTGTGGCGGATCATTCGATCGTCAGGAAATTGTGCTGCAGGGGGATCGCTGTGCCGTCGTTTGCGCTTTGCTTGAGGAATTGGGATTCAACGTCGGGGGAGTCACGGAGAGCCCCTGAAATTCTGGGACATCATTTTATGCCAGCAGATTTAACAGGTAGTCGGGACAACTCGCCGGATACCGCGCGCCGACTGCTGCTGACCTTGTGGCTGACGATCAGTCTGACGATGCTTGGCCTCGGCTGGTTGGCGGCGATTCTGTGGTATTGGGCTCCTCCGATCCAGTTGGATCGGGCTTATTTGAGTCAATTTACGGTGTGGGATCAATTTAATGGGGGGAAAATAGGTTATTTTTATCCCTATCAATCGGGCAAAAATATCGCTTTTAACGGGGCCTGTCTCGCGAGTCCCTTTGTAATGGGCCTAAGCTATTTTTTAGCGCGACGTATGATCGGAAGGATTGGGTCTTTTTCACCTCTTCTTCATTATCAATGGGGACTGGTTCTTTCATGGCTTTTTTTTCTTGCCTGCCTCTTCCCATTGTTTTACTGCCCGGCCCCTCCTTATCTCTCGATGCCGCCGTGCTGGTTATTCTTTTCTTGGTTTTTTCAGTCGCATCCTTTGATCACGCCCGCCCGGTTGTGCCTGGTGATTATGCTCGAGGTGCTCGGGGTTGTTTTTTGGCGATGGCCTTCCACTTGTAAAAATTTAAATATTGTTTTGGCCGTATTGGTTCTCGGATGGGCAGTGGTGACTCCGGCTCATTTGTATGCTCCAGATGAGCTAAGCGAGAATGCACCCTTTGCCTATCACTTTAACTCCATCATGGATGCTCTCAGTCAGGTGACAAACGGTCATCATTGGCTTGTCGATTTTTCCCATATTTACGGCGGTTACATCGAAATCCTGGGGCCTCTCCTGCTTCTTTTCCCACGTCGTGTTGAAACAATCCTGCTGGTCTTCGCCGGTCTCAACGCAGTGGCTATTTTTGGTCTACTGGTAACGGCTCGGTTGGTCATCCGGCAGCCATTTTTGTTTTTTCTAACCGGACTCAGCTTGCTCGGGATTGGGTATATTATGACGATGTCGGACCATTATTATCAATATTCCGCCGTCAGGATGGTTTTCCCGTCCCTGGGGCTTCTGGCGGCGACTCTTTATCTTCGAAATCCCAATCGGTTGAGGTATGGAGCGGTATCACTGATGGCAGCGGTTGCGTCCATCTGGAATCTCGATACAGGGGTTGTCCTTTGGTTGAGCTGGACGACAATGCTGATGGCTATCGGGATGAATATAGGGGCTGCGTGCAAACATTTCGCCATGCAAACAGCCATCCTGATGACGGTATGGATTGGTTTTCTCCTCTATTTGAGGTTGGTCTCAGGGCAGTGGCCGGACATGGGAATGCTCTTTTCCTTTCAAGCGCTTGTTTTAGGTTCCGGCTATTTTTGCCTGGGAGTAATTTTCCCTGATGTCTGGGCGCTTGTTTTGACGACTTACACAATCGGTTTATGTGCGGCACTGGTTTTTTATTTTCAAAGAAACGCAATCTGGAAAACACATTTTATCCTGATGCTTTCGCTTATGGGCGTTGGGCTTTTCGACTATTTTATGGGGAGATCTGCTCAAAGCAACCTCGTGAGTGTCAGCTACCCGGCTATTTTGTTGATTGGCGTTATCTGGGATGAAACATGGCTTTTGATCGCATTGGGAAAATTACCCAAGATAACATGGGCCTATCTTTTGCCGGTGATGCTGTGCTTTTTGTGGTGGGCTTTTCTTTTTACGGTGGCTTTGCCGGAATTAGAGGCGCGGAGTTCGGATATTTTAAGTAAATGGGTTGGTGGTGCAAAAAGCCCAATCGAAAGCAATGTTGCCTTTATTAAAAAATGGACGACACCCCACGAGAAAGTTTACCTGCTCTCCAATCAAAGTGGATTTTATTATTATCTCTCGAATACCGTGCGTTCGATCAAAATTCCCGGGACCGTGGAGCTCTTGCGAGGCTCGGATATGGATAAGCTTATCGCCGCCATTGACTCGGAACAGTTCCCTAAACTTTTTGCCGACCAAGATTTTTATGACGTGGGGATGTATAAGCCGGAGATCTACCAGCAAATTCGTGAGGCCATATCCCGACATTATCGGGCCTCCGCTACGAATGACACGGGTCGGGTGACTCTTTACTTGCCTCGATAGCTAATCTTTTTTCGCGGCTATTGTGGCTGAATTGTGTTATAAGCAGTTGTGGCTAAACGCATCGACTTTCGATCCCTTCCTCCATCTGATGAGGCGGGAATGCCGAGTAGTCTGGCTCAGGAGGCAACGTTGCCTCCGCCTTGCGATCTCGGTAAACCGAGCCGCGAACCATCGGCAAATTCCGGAAAAAGGAAGCGCTCGTTTTGGTGGCGCGTGTGGTTGGGGCTCCAGACGGCATTCGTTGTCTTCATCATTCTCGGGTCCATTCTGGGCTACTTCATTTACGAAAAAGGGCTGGTTTATTACGCCAAGGCGGAAACCTACGACCTGAAAAAACTGGATGATCTCAGCGTCACCTCGACGTTTTACGATGTTAACGGCGAAGAACTGGGGCGTATTTTTGTCGAAGATCGCATCGTGCTTAAGCCGGACGAAATACCCGACATCATGCGCAAAGCCGTGATGGCAGCGGAGGATCGTCGGTTTTACGATCATGGCGCCATCGATTACTGGGGCATCCTGCGGGCGCTGAGGGAGAACTTCGGGAGGAAGGCGAAGGTGCAGGGGGGAAGCACG
>Ga0307511_10001846_pt1 | contig 22256 bp, 23 predicted proteins | sample 13_EM_MG_FD_200266 | JGI IMG/M metagenome (GOLD analysis project Ga0307511, IMG submission 200266) | Populus trichocarpa ectomycorrhiza microbial communities from riparian zone in the Pacific Northwest, United States - 13_EM | ecosystem: Host-associated > Plants > Roots > Unclassified | place... | reverse complement strand
CCATAATCATATGACATAATCCCTAATCCTAGCTTCAAAAAACCCACTCATCATTCACGCATTCCCCAGGTCCTCGCCCGCCACCAATCTGATATCTACTCCCGTTCCTGTATTCCGACAATACTCCAGCATTGTCTCATCTACCTCCCAACCAATATACCCTGGCCTCGTCCAAAAAAATATAACCATTCCTTCCATCACTCCATCACTCAGCCAAAAGGTACATCCTACCCTACATACAGTATGACCCTCCACACCCTTGATACCACCCACAAACACAAAAATGACGTTCCATGCAGGATATTGCTACATGTAAGAGAGGGTCTGCAGTACTTAGGTGAGAATATTCTCTAACTTTTAGTACTGGAAGACTTAAGGGTTTCTTGTTTCTTCTGTAAAGTATTTTGGTTCCTTTGTTAGTTGGTATATTCTCCTAGCTTTAGTTAGTTTAGAGTACTAAGGCACAGACTACGGACTTGGCTCACATACAATGAATTAAGTCACCAAACTTTGAGGCTAGTATCAAAGAACGGGTGACATTATGGGACGGAGGGATTATAAAGCTCGGTTAGATAGCCCGGCGTTCTTTCTGGTCTCACCATCATTCCTAATAGACACTTGCAGATTTTCCTCACGACGGACGGTGAGTTGAGCTTTATTCTAAGTGTCGTATTACCTTATCGGCGGTACTAGAAAGATTCAAACACTCTACCATACATCACCGGGATGCGGATCACCACCGGGATGTGAATCAGCATGGCGGTAGTTACATTTAACGGACATGTCTCAAATTCACCATCAGCCTCCCCTTCCTACTATCATGGCAACATTGAACCGCCAGTGCTCCTCCCCTTGCGACACCTAATAGACCAAAGTAATGTTCTAAAATAACTCTCCTGTAGGTAAAGTGGGACTTATGGGTGCCATAGAATGCTTGAAGCGCTTTGGGATTATTGCGGACCGGCATGAGCGCATTGTGCAAGCTACTACCACTAAATGACAGAAAACAGTAAACCTGAGTGCTCAGTAGGGTCAGAAGCAAATTGAGAATGGTTATGGCAGTGATTTTGATAGTAAGATATTGGCTAGCGTATATTTACAGGCAGAGAGAGGAGATATAAAGAAACCTCCGGCAATAACGGGAAAGCACGTTAAATAAGGGGGCTTCAGGCAAAACTGAGCTCCTCAACTATGGCCCCACTTGTTACAATTCAATCCCAAATACATGTTGGGACATATCATAATCAATTAGGGTCATGGGATATACACTCAGGCAGTTTATCACTCTGTACTTCACTCGGTCTGTTATCCGTGAATTGACCCTATTACCCCCCTTCCATAGGGGCCAGACGCCTCACGCCCCACCTTCAACCCTCACAGGGTCCCTGCGAGGTCATTGGTTCGTACTCCTTTAATTCCGTCCACTCTAGGCTCTTGAAAAGCTCAATATCACCCTAAATGTAGCTACCGCCATGCTGATCCAAAGCCCGGTGGTGATTCGCATCCCGGTGATGTATGGTATTCCGTCGGTTAAGCTGAGTCTGACGAGAGTAACCTTACTCCCGATAACATTTGATCAGAAAACCACTTGCTCCCTTGCTTTTAAATCTGCTACCAACGGAACTTACGGGGATGGCTTAGAGCTCACAGCACTGACGCACTAAAAGTTAGCTTAAGTAATTAGTATATACTTATAAGAGAAGGAGGGATCGTCGGACTTGGCATTGGATGATTACTGTAAATGGAAGTGGGATCGTCGGGCTTGGCGCTGGGTAAGCGGAACACGTGAGGATTATGTGAGAACCACGTGATCGGAGGACGTTGACTATATATGGGCTGGGAATCCCTCCTCTTTTCTCTTTTCTACATCATCATCATCTATACAGTTCTTCCGTTAAGCATGCATATAACGAATATATGCTTATATCGGGTATGCTTATAACGAGATTTGTCTGTATTCAGATTGTCCTCACAATTGAACGGGAGTGTGACCTTTAATCTGTGTGCTCTCTTGTGTTCTCATCTTCAACACCTTTCTCCCTCTCTCAAGGGACATTTATCTCTTGTTACATCCGGGTACCTATTTACGACCGTGAGGTTTGCGACCTGTCGTCACCGCTCCAACCATGGGTATCTTAAGCACACTGTTTGCATGTGCGAGGCAATCTGGGAACCCTGGAAAGCAGAGGAATAGTAAATTTCAAAGCAGTAGAGGTATATTACCTATATTGTCTTTTCCTTGCTTCATGAGAGTACAATCATTTTATCTAGGAACAACGAGCAGGAACGGTCCAGAGGAAGGATAATGCAGCTAGGTAATCATCCGGGGATACGTTCACTCGCCACATACTATATAGTATGAATATGAATACGAATTCAAAAAAAAACCTTTTACTAATATATCCGTGCCATCTTTTCCTAGTTACTGCGCTAACACCGCGCTACAGGAAGGGAAACTCCTGACTCCTCCAATTCCAGTCTGCCGACTACAAAGACAGGTACGGTGCCTAAAGCTCATGTATAGAACCTCGAAGCCAATCAATGCTATGTACAGAGCTTGCACTGATCCCCCCCATTATACAATATCAGACCTACATTTTAGTATTGCTTGGTCCAACTAATACAGCGCACATAGGGGACGGCTGGATGTGGGCGGACTTACCACATGGTATCGGGCTTGGGGGATCATCAGCACTATCATCGAAACCATCTGCCCTTCGGCTGTAGCACCCTCCACGCCAGAGATAACCTTCCGGGGCTTTACCCAGGAAATCACAAAGAATACGAATTGGTTTTGGGCACTTGGGGCCGAACCTTTGTGGGAGCTTCCCCAGAGCAATATGACATGGTTAAGTCAGGATTCCTACGACATGCCATTCAACCTTCTCTCAGATTCTCCAGTAAATCCACTCCTAGCGAGTGACGGAAGGCCTTCTAGTGACCTACATACCGGGTGTTTACGTGCTGAGACCTTGAATATGTGCAGGGAGTATCGGGAAATCTATTCCGGGCTGGATACCAAGGCGGATGAGCTTGAGATCATGGGTCTGATCCAAGATTTCGAAGCGGGGAAGTCCCTAGCGGGTAATGATGAAGAGGATGGTGAAAGAACACATAAGCAGGGGGTGTGGAGATTGCACCTCTCCCTATGCCACTGGCTAAGATTAGGAGCTCTCGCAACACAACTAGCAAATTTGCTGGAGAGGCGAGAATCCATCTCCTTGGATTTCGGAGAATATAATTCGAGATTGTGGGAGAGGGTCAGGGGAGGAACTACCGAGAGGCTGAGGGGCGCGCTTTTAGCCAGCTGGCAGAACCAAATTTGTTCCCACATGCCCCAATCGGCGCCATCTGGCGCGATCGGAGTCAGCAACTCGGCTATCTAGCAGCAGTAGTTGCAATGGAAGGGCTAGATGGGGAGAAGATGAGAGAATGGGTTGAGAAGATGAAGGCGAAAGTCGGAAAATAGAGATACTGGGTGAGCGATAGGCCTGGGCACGAGACGTCTCGTCATTTACCAGGCGGTCTCGAGCTGTCTCGAGACAGTCTCGTAAGTCTCGAGACTTTTACCCTTGTCCGATAACGTAAGCCTATATAACAAGGGTATAATGTGTGCCAAGAACTGATATCACAAAGTCTCGAGACGTCTCGTCTCGTCAGTCTCGAGACACCTCGTCTCGTGCCCAGGCCTAGTGAGCGATGTTATTTTGTCGTGCAGGCACATTCCGTATATTTCGTGAAGTGAAAACGGAAGTGAACATACTCAAATTATAACGGTACGCGAGGTATAAAGTGTGCTTGATTGTCTGGTAATTACAAAATGTTGGCTGGTATGTAGATCCCATTCGATAGCCTGTGAAGAATCTTCAGATGTGATCCGGTACCACTATTCTGGACATTCCTGTATTAAATTGATTTCGATTTCACAGTAGCACTAAAACTGACCCGAAGCATTCATGTCTCTGACAGGTCAGTAATATAATCCTTATACCCCCGGTTAGCTCACTCCCCCGCACAACTGCCCTATCAACCAATTTTGAAAGAATGACCACATTCACTGTTTACTTGTATATGGCTAACAAAACCCGCAATGACCTTCCCTTGACTCCCACCCAGATAGATAAACTCCCTCGGCATAGGTACCTAATTTAAATTAATTCGCCTCCCCGAACCCAGAACCACCAATCCTAAAGACACATTTTCTTCCTACGATGCGTAGTGCTTGTTGACTTCGACCTAGTCTCCGTCCTTAGATATGTGCACAGCATGTTCCATATATATCGGTTCATCGTCCTCTTTTAGCTGCATGATCTGTTCCTCAATTATACTCAAATCGAGGGACCCCAAATCAATTATCGCTGGCCTTTTAACAGGCGCAAACGGCTCTCTCCGTAACTTCAGTGCGTGCAACCTTGGCAAAGCAGCTCTCATTCTATGGTTCATTCCTTCCTCTTCTGCTGAAAAGAGGTACCATATATAAGCATCCGGCTCCTTCCTATGGCCGGGGGCGAAATTGTTAACTTGATATCTATTCATGTGCGTGATCCTATTTGACATTGAGACCCCATGTACTGGCGTAATTGGCTGAACTTGCTGGGTTTTAAGTGAATGCTGTCGATCAGGTGGGTCCTGTGAGCTTGTCTCACCGGTGACTACCTGACATGCATTCACCAGCGCTATGCTGACATGCGTTTACCTAAGCTATGCTGCTCGAAATGCCTTCTTTCTGTACCGGGAATGCCTGCCTGCCCTGCGGTCCCTGTGCCTTTGGTGCCTGTGACTTCGCCCGAGTCTCCTTCAGCCTGGCATCTCTCCTCCAGAAAGCCTCTCTCGTCAGGAAGGCCTCTCTGTCCAGGGAATCCTTATGGACCCAATCTTTCCTCCATTGTGTTACCTGGCAATCACCCGATAATATGGGGTGCAGGACCCTGAGGTCACCATTGACCCCCTGTGGCCCTGTAAGGAACTGGTATTCTAGTATATGTTTTCTTTGAACGTGTTTTATCTATGGTAGTTTTGGTGGATTTTATTGGGTTATATTAAGGCACGTTTTTGGCCTGTTTTGGCAGCTACTCTTTTTGGACACGTTTTGGATTAAGAAGGATTATTTAGGATTAGTCTTGTTGTTTTCCTTGTAGTTTTTTCTCGTCATATTTCTCTATTATTACCTGTCACATTCGTGTGTTATTCTGGGTTAGTTTCATGTATGTCAGCTTGCTGACCACCATCTCCAGTTATGCCTGCCTAATTGGGCAGTGACTTATTCTGTTTTCTTGTTGGTTGTTTATCTCGTTAGCAGCCTTGTTTCTATTACCTTGTTAGGCATCGTCATGACACTAGACGTGTCTATAATGAGCCATCATGTATTCATTATGATCTGGCATCATAATGAGTCTTTACTGTTGTCTAGTATGAGTCCAAATAGACTCATTGCCTTAGGAACTCAGTATCTATTAAAGATCTGAATTCCGCGGCCTTAGATAGGACAGTTCTCGTTCAGCACACTCTAGTCTAGCTACCTCAGAAATATACAAGCTACACTGGTAATATTCTTGTCCTCTTGCACCTCTTGATTCCCGAACAACCCCACACTCAACACACCTCTTAGCCTACTGTAGTCCTGTATAGGACATAGTGGGCGTGCTCAAGACCCCATAGCCACGTTGGTAGAGCCGAGTTCCTTACAGAACTCCTCTACTAACTTGGCCCACACTTACAGGCCCACTGTACCGGAATTTTCCTCTATCATGAGCGTAACTATTTGCGATAGCCTTCCGTAAGGCCTGACAAATGTTGCCTTCGATGGATTACACTATTCTAAAAACTAGACGAGAATGCGTGTGCTGTTCCCGCTTACCATGTACGTCCTGCTTTTCGGCCTGCTCTTGGTTAACCGGCCGGATTTGCTGTGCTGTTCACTAGCGCTTAATGTCAGGGGCGAGCCGGTGACCATGGGAATATTGTCGGAATATAGGGAATTGGGAGCACTAGAGCGAGCGATATCACGATCACCAAACTCGGGCCTAACAGAGTGCACGTACGGGTGCGGGTTGAACTTAGAACATTGCTCGAAGAGCCAACAACTAGATACAGGATATGTGTATATATATAAGGAAGCGTGGTCAGCATCAGGCCTGCCACCGCTTATTGGTGGTAACCTCGCAGCCTGCCGCTCAACCATAACACTTAACATGTACGATGTGCTATTCTGTTCCGTCTACTGGTCCTTGCTCCACCGGGAGTGCTTGCCGTGCTGCTTGCATTTGGACCTCTGGCCTAGGAATTGTTTCAAACCCTTCAACTGGCGGAGTACACTGGCAGAGTACCTCTTCTGTTGTATCAGTCTGATTAGCCCTATCGCTAACTTCTCAACAAGCATGGTTAAATGTTTAAGCGATTTCTCCAAAACCGCGAGCTGGCATAATAACCATCCCGACGAGTCATCAACCCTAGGGCTGGAGAGGCTGGGGCTGGCCAGACCTCATCCTAAATGTCGATTCCTTGCAGTTCGGACTGTTTCTAGCATCGATTTACTACTGTGCCTTGCGTATTCCGCATTCAACTGCTGCATTGCGTGTCTATTCTTCCTATTCGTGTGTTCGGTATTCTTGCTAGAACACCTGACCGTTGTAACCGAAGCCACTGATAACATTGTGCCTCAGGGCAATCTGGCTAGTGCAGCCAAAATTCCATTAGCTAGCACGCCTGCCATCATAAAGCACATGACCAATGTCATTAGTCATCCCATCAATCAGTTCAAATCCTGTGTGGCTGGCACATCCTGCAAGCATTGCTGTCATTTTGAATCATATGCGTAGAAGCCATAAATAAATCTTACTCTCTGGCCGATGCAATTGAAGCTTTTGAAGGAAGGCCCCAACAGGTAATTTGCCAGCAATCTAGCTGCGATGGAAGGCATTAAATGAATATGAGCTACGCAATTGACACATTGTATCTTCTTGCTCGCAAAATCATAATGTGAAACGAGTGGTTTTCGACCATGATATATTTGGTGTTATCGCACATGTTCATGGTACTTTGCTGCATGCAGCAAAGAACAAGATGTATAGTACCATATATCACGGGGATGCGGCTCATCACAGGGATGTGGCGCAGCCGCCAAGGGATGCATAGCGGGGTAGTTGCGGGGCGATAACTCCACACCCTCGCGACCAAATCCAACGGGGAAAGCTTTCAGAGATTACTAGGCCTTCGGGGGTGCATTTGCAAGCTAGAAAAGCCTGTACATATATATATTACCGCTAGCAAAGTAGGTGAGAAAAATCAACCCAATATTTTAGACCCTACTGGACTAGTGTGATCTTGTTAGGCGGTGGTAGCTTATGAGCCCTAGTAGATGCCAGCAACATGGAGAAGATCAAGCAGCGAACATTGCAGAAACAACAGGAGAAGGGAGCGCGCCTCCAGAAAGTAATGAAAGCTGCAAAAGCTGGTGATTTCCCAAGCCTTAGGCACACTGCCGAGGCATATGATATAACCCTTACAATATTACGTAGGTGACTTGCTGGTAGTACTACACACACTGAAGCACATGCATATCAACAACTCCTTACAACTGCAGAGGAAAAAGTAGTTATATGATGGATATATCAATTAGAGGAGTGGAGGTTTCCTCCGAGGATCCAGCATCTAAAAGAGGTTGTTGCTTTATTAAAGTCTAAAGAATGGGATGAAAAAGATGAAGTAGGGAAGAACTGGATCACACATTTTCTCAATAGATACCTTGATCATGTTACCAAATTCAGTAGCCTGATAGATAAGAAACGCCTGATGATGAGTGACCCTACAATCATCACTAATCATTTTAACAAAATTCAGGCATTGTAGGAGAAACATCCTGTCCTGCCAGGCAATATCTATATTGTTGATGAAAAGGAGTTTAGACAAGGAATATCAAACTATACAAAGGTTATTGTTAGATAGAGGGTAAGGGGCATGATAGTAAAGGTAGCAACAGATGGCAAGTGGGAGCTGATTATGGTTTTTGAGTGTATTTCCAGTGATGGGTGAGTACTACCTTCGATGATTATTTACAAGGGTGCTGGTTATTATATGGGATGGTATCAATGTCTGTACTCAGAGGTTGTTGGAGATTATAAGCTTGCTTACACTTCATCTGACTGGTCTAACTAGGTATTGGGATTGGAATGAATAAAGCACTTCCATGCGCATATGGTTAAGCAAGCAAAGGTAGGGTATCAATTACTTATTGTGGATAGTCATGGCTCCCATGTTAATATTGACTTTATTGAAGTTCTGTCTTACTCCGAATATTATTGCCTACTCTCTACCTTCCCACTTAACACATCTCCTAGAACCACTTGATGTTGGCTTGTTCAGTCCATTGCAGAAATACTATGGTAAACAGGTGGATCAAATCACGCGATTCGGAAATATATTGGTTACAAAAGGGAACTTTCTCCCAATGTTGGTAGAAGCACAATACTAAACATACACTCTACCCAACATTATTGAAGCATGGTGTAGGACACGATTGATACCATTGAATCCCCGTCATGTACTTAGTAAGCTTCCATAAGAGCCTGGTGAGAAAAGACAGGTACAACCTTTACATCCACTGACATTAGGTCCACCACCAACACTACGAGATACTTCAGATATACATAGATGAATGCGACAAGCCAAGCTTCTTCTCAACTCATCAACAGAGATGCTACGCACCCAACTTCTTGATCTCATTGACTCTTTGCAGCGATTTGCAATTTTACAATACAGATCTCCAGCTTGAGCGGGATACCACTCGGAAGTGGAAAGAGGCACAAAGGATGCAAGCAAAACCAGATCATCAAGAGCTTGGGACTGATTTGGGTGTCGTTTTGGATTGGGCAGTCCTGGCAAAGTTATATCAGGAGCGGGAGGTCCGTGTGCAAAAGGCTGCAGGGAAGGTTGCGAAGCAACCATCCACCCCCAAAGGTAAGAAATCTCGGGTTCAATTTGCTAGTCCTGTTACTGTGGCTAGTAGTGAAGATTCTTTCATGTCAATTGAGGACTGGGATACTACAGATGTTGGGTCAGACTCTTCTATAGAATCATGTATCATTGTTTCTACCCCCTGCCCCCGGCATATGCATGCACTCCGACCCTCTACCCCACCATCACCTCTTCAACGGGGTTCACATCGCTCTGCAAGTACCTTCCGCACCTCTATCTTGCCTGTTGCTGCTCCTACTCGTGTACTTAGATCGGGATCGGGCGCCAAATAAATGTACCGGTTAGTGCGCCATTTCCCCGTGATGAGCCGCTTCCCCGTGATGTATGGTACTACTAACGAGAGGTATCATAGAATTACTCGCAGTGAGGTTTGAGCTTTTGTTATGTATAAAATATAAAAGACTCGGTTTCCACCCAATTTGCCTTCATACATGGCCCAAAGTGCACATTTCTGCCATTCCGGAACGGCACTGCAATTCCACAACGGACCAGAACATATATATAGATCATTTGCCTCCTTGCTGAACAGGAAATCATAATATCACTGTTCTGGTCCACCGACGAATGAATTGAGTTCACGAACAGACTGGTCTGTACGCGAATGGACCCAGTTCGTGAATTGATCAGTCCCCACAAGAACTGGTGTTTTGATCCCAGTCCACCGATGAACAAAATGTCTTGGCGAATGAAACCGCATGTAAGCCACGAAGCATAGACATATTTATGGAGAAGAGGGCTACCGGGTATTGTAAGCTTACGTGGCTATTGGATCATACGAAGGTGGGGGGTTGTGTATTCGTACACTAGCTAATGTTTAACTGCTACAATTCTGTTTCTCTTGGGGAGGGGTTTTCGCAGTGCTTCATATACCACAATCTTTGCATCTTCCCAACTCTTTAACCTCTCAGTCTCTGCATCTCCCTAATGATTTAACCTTTCGGGACGTCAGAGGGGAACTGCGTTCATACCCCACTTGCGCTCCTATCCGGTTGCGTTTATTCCCCTCAGGTAGGGAAACAATCAGGATGATGCGAGTGTACGTCCGATAGGTATGGGCAAATGTCCTGCTATTAAGACAGTTTCTGTGACTTAGGTAGTGTTTTCCGATGCGTTTGCTCCTATACCGCCCTTAAGACTGTCTTCTTACTCACCAATGACTACGGTACATCACTCAGTTGGGGTGATAGAAAATCTCCGTGTTATCATTAATGGTATTTCGACGCATAGCATAAATTTCGCACAGTATTTCGCGAGAATGAGCACATGATTCATTTCCGGAATGTATCAACTCTCACCCCCATAGGCTCATCATCCGGTCGGATATACATGTTCTTGTCTTGTCACAAACACCATTTAGTTCACGAACAGACTGGTCAGTACATGAATGGACTACGGCTTGTTATGGTTTACCGTCAAGCGACAAAAACAGGGGATAAATACAGACCACGCAAGAATAAATGTAAATTATAATAATGGATATTCCGTATGTTATTAGGTGCATGCTTATTGCCCGGCTTAAACAGTGCTCTGCATATCGGAATCCACTGCTCGGCTACGTCGTCACTGGAAATTGTTTGAATGAGATACCAAAATTTCTGGCAGGTTTATGCTTGATAACTGAACCGTGACCTCACCATATGGCGTATGTCCTGCCAAATACGAGCCCACTGGATGACCAAGATGACACAAACCGGCATCACACGTCAGTGACCACGTTGATTCCCTGTTCAGCTAAACACAAATCCGAACAATTACTGGGGCTGGTCAGTGGCGGGTCTTTAGATAGGCAGATGAGTCTGAGCCTATTTCTGCACCCCCCCATAACACTGGACGGGGAGCCCAAAGGGTTAGCTAATTCTGGTCCTGTGAGGAGAGAATTTATGTTTTCCGCGTCCACCAGTTGTCGTGACTAAGGCCAACTAAGCCCCCTCCCGTGAGATCTGCAAGAGATACTCTCCCGAAAGCATGTGGGGCGAGCATGTGGAGCGAGCACGTGGGACGAGCATGTGGAGAGAGCATGTGGAACGAGTATGTGGTACAAGCATGTGTTCAAGAACATCCATGAATATATAGGAGGCCATAGTTATGCCCTCGATAGAGGGAATAGACATTTATCTTATACTTGTATCCCAGTCAATGCAAATTATTCTTCCGCTCATAACATAACCAGATCCACATGAAGGTTCATGCCAGGAAAGGAAGTAAAACCGCCTCAATAAGGAATTGAACTCGAAACATCTCTGATCTAAAACGAGAACCATACGATGAGACCATTGCATTCAATCGAGCCTGATGTGGTGGCCCAGATTCACAAAAGTCTACCTAGTATGAACATAGTGGCCATAGACTTTGCGAATGTAAGCGCTCATTGAGAGAGGGAGATCACCCGAGACTAGACATCTGATATGGAATGCCGGAATATATTTGATTTTCCGCAATCACCGCACGTACAGCCTTGCAACTCATAACCATAATTGGTCACAGTTGTTCCTAGCAATAAGTTTGCCGTCGCTGATTGATTTAGATTACTACAATTAGGCTCACAACCTCCCACGTTCTCGTTTCGTGAACGCAAAAGTGGAACCTCGTATTGAGGGTATGATACAGGACGTTGCGTGGAGAAGAAAGGGAATGATATGAGTCCTTCTGGGTGTAGCCGCTGTTGCGCTAGGGTACTGTTTATTAATATCCCAGCGATTTAATCGTCAATGCCTCTTCTTCCTCGGTATCCGAACATTTCTACCTACTAGTATGGTGGTGGAAGCGTTGGAATGTACCCTCACGTGGGATAAGCAGGATCACCGGAAAACGCGGGGAGACGGATGGGGTCAACTGGGATGAACCAAGGTATAACGAGGGTCCCTAATGGGGCCAATTGGAGATTCGGCGAAAAGGATAAAAGAGGTGGATATTAGGGATATTAGCCGGATGGATAGGAGGATAGGACACTAGAACCATAGCTCTCAAGACTGTAGCGATCTCTAGATAGCCCTGACGTCGAATGCAGTTATCTCTTTCTCTCAAGCTTCCTCCACTGGTAACCTCGTAATCTTAGAGGAAGTTTTGGAGGGATCGTTGTTTTTAACCACATTGGCATTTCCTATATTGACCGCTCCCCCTAGCCCGTGCTTGCTTTTTTTTTTCTTCATAACGTGAGCGTCTACCACATTAGTCTAGCGGATACGATAGACTCATATTCCATGAGGTGGGAACAACTTAGACGGAACATATATGCACAAACCCTGGCCTGCGTCCAATAATTTCAAGCTTCAAACTACCCCTTACATATGGATTGCACTACAATTTGATCATCGAGGATTTCAGTGCGGTAGAACACGCCCTTTCAAATGACCTTGCAAGGATATGCTCGATACGTGAGGTAAGTGCCGTTTCACATTAAATAATATTTACTGAGAGGGCAAAATGTCAAGACCAAAACCCACCGGGTCCGAGGTTCCTATATTCCCTTGCTCTTGGAATGGCGTTTCAGGAACTAAGTTAGTGACCTCTGCTCGAGTCATAATCTGAACCCAAATTCAAATTACACTACGGAAATTGCTGAGTTCAAATATCTAGCAGATATGTGCCTTATAGCTGATATGTACATTCCCCAGATTGAGAATGAGATATTAGTTTATACAACTGGTCAGAGGATGACAGGGATAACTCGCATCTTGATAGAAGTAACTCACAAAAAAACTAGAGGCATCACTATTTTAGCAACAACCTATGACGTCGCCCCGATCGTTAGCTGGCATTTTTACATAGGCAGCATGCTGCTGCAGAGCTCCCAGATATGATAATCGATTCCCAGCCTCGCCAGCCCCGTTCGGGAAAGCGATGTTTTCCCGGAATAGCGGGTTTCCCATGTTGAGTGGACCACGGCGCTGTTGCCTTGGTATCGGGCATCAGCAGATTTGGCAGTGACCCTCGTAACATACAACTGCTGAAAGCCTACTGGGGGCTACTACCCAGGAAGCAGCACTTCACAAATCCCGCAAACTGTATAGGACACTAAACATAGAACAGAAGAAAATAGGTACATCAATAGGTGATAGGCAACGTGATCAGAAGAATTACTACTTACCAATTTTCAACTGCAGAATCTTACGCTATATTGACCTTCAAGAATCACAGTTCCACAGTCGAGTCTAGAGGTAGGAGATATAACCCGAAGGCCATATTTATTCATAGCTGTAGTACCACGAATAATTCATAAAATATAGAACTGAGATACATTCTTATACTTTTTGGGGTGCTGCGAAGACAGTATTGTCGCCGGGGAGCCTGACGGATGTCTCAGACACCAAAGTGGCAAGTGATCTACATGTATCAGTTAATTTGGATTCTTAATTCAGCTGTTGCCTTTTATTTTTTTCAAAAGTCCGTACCTACGTCGAAAAGACAAGCTGCTGCCTGACCAAGTAAGTAGACTGTTTTACGTAAAGTACATGTGTAATGTCAGTCGATTTTAAGGTTACCCATGCATTTTCCGCGTTCGCTTAAGCTCGTTTAGACACTCTGACAAGAACAGTCCCTAACCAGATTCGCGATACCCCTGATAAAGTAGCCTCATTATCCCTGCGGAAAGCTGAAATAAGAGAAGGAGGCATCCCTGCAAGTTGGACGCAACCATTGGTGGTAAAGGACCCTCCGAAATTACTACCAGTACTTTTTCGCTCTCGCTATGCAGTATTTATAATTCTTCACAATCCATTCATTAATCACCTCAAGAGTAAATACGTAGTGGCAGGACTGAAATACCTCCAACATCGCGACAATCAGGGAGTAAAAGGCAATTACTTTATGAATATACTCCTTGCCAAATCCGATTCTCACATTGAAATCCTGCTCTCCAGGCAAATCAACTCGAGTGGAATCAGTCGTGGTTCCGGGCTACTCCCTCCTAGGTATTACTACCATCGCAAACAAAGAAACTATCAGTTTCTGCCATTGCAGATGAATTCCTTAGAGCATTTTATGGTTCTGATGTCGAGTCTGGCTTCGATGAGGGTTGGCGCCGTTTTTTTTTTTTTAACCTGCGCTTACACGAATGACAGCACAGGGGCAGACACGGGTACGTGGGGGCTACCTGTTGGAAGGGTTCGATGTTTATGATGAATTCCCTTTGTTACCTCTAGTAAAAATAGCGGTAGAGCACTGAACTTGAGACTCTTCCACAACACTTCCATGGATCGGTTGATCGCTTGGTCAATGCTGCAGGCATATCAAGGTGGGACTGCGATACAGTATGGCTATGCTTTGAAAGCTGTTGATTGATAGCCTCTAGGATCATTCGGCCAGTGAGATATCTGGCGGATATCCGGGGTCATTATCATGTGACTGGGGCCTAACCAGCCCGCTAGTGGCTGCCGCAGCATTGATCTGGAGATGCGATGCGATGCCCATCGTATTAGGGGATTGTGGTGCACACCAAGCTGTCCCCGGTTTTTGGGACTAGGGTTTACTCGAAAATTTCCACCATTTTTGATTATGTAGTACAATTCTATCGTTGCACAAATACTTTTCAGTGTGGGTATAGGTTCGTATTGCTTGCGTTTGGGCGCTCATATTCCATCACAGCTTCTGGTTGAATCCTTCCTAGATTGCACAATTTCAACACTAGCGGCTCGGCGAGGCTCTAGGACCAGGAGCACTATCCATCAGTTCTTTAGGCAGTGGTAGGCGTGCCCAGAGACGATATTCACTACGATCATTTAACCTATCCTTGGGTCATACGAGGCACCATTGTGAGGCCAATATCTTAATGGTGTTATGTGGGGACTGTGCAACACAACACGGTGTCAATTATCCATTCCAGGCGAACCGGTGAAATAAACGAGGGGTTTGGGGCTCCCCAGTACACATGGGTATTCATTATATCAGTATTCCCAGCCGGTCCTTAGCCAAGGCTGCCTTGCATACGCCATCTTGAAATTTTCGCCGGACAGGGTGTTTCTGCTCCTGTGGTCGTAAACCTAGAACCTTTCGTTACGTCACCGCGATCGCATACGTGTAATTGATCTTGTGTTACAAGAGAAGTATACACCTGACACCGATAATATAAATCCATTAAACCTGTTAAGCAAATCACTGGCTTCCAAGTGTGCGACCAATCTCTTTCGAGGTCGTTTCGTTGTATTAAATCAAATTCAATGTGAATGCGGAAGCCGATCCTTTGACTGGATATTCAACTCATGGAAACCAAAACATGTGGGGTACCTCCGGAGCCCACGTGTATTAAATTGTGAGAGTATGTTAGGCGATAACATAGTAACGGAATTCTGAGTAGATACATAACAGGGTTGGCCGAAAATATGCACCCTAATAATAGTTATCTGCTAGAAGCTGTATGCAGTTTTTATTTTAATTTTAATTTTTTTATTTCTTTTTAAATTCAGCTGTATGCAGTGAGGTGCATTAGAATCCAGTACTTGCGTATATAAGGGAGCCTGGCTTGCCCCGACACCACCGACAATTTCGGTAGTTTAAGTTGCAATACCCCAGCCTGGTCTCCACCACCAGACACACTAAAGTACGCTGCAGAATTACAGTCCAAGCTATCTCGATGACTGGCTCCGAGCTCCGCAAACCCATGAACGAAATTATCGCCCTTGGTATGTCCTACCGTGATGTCCAAATCAAGGAGTGGGTATGTGCTAAAGACCTCACCACGGCCAACTCCCGCAACTACTCCAGAGATGGGCTTCCCGACTTCGACCTCGAAGCCCTCGCCAGCAAGAACCGCCGTCGACTGGACAAGCTAAGGCATAAAGTGGGGCATCTACAACTCAGCCTGGTATCATTGACCCTTGATTTAAGAGAGCATCCAACGTTCTTTATTAAACATGATGACAAGGAATACTGTGAGAAGGTTCAGGGTGAGGTGAAGAGGCTGAAACAGGCACTGCTGGAATGCCAGGGACGGGTAGGCGGGTTGCAGTTTAGTTTTGAACAGGTATTTCAGCAGGAGGATGGGTTTCATTGGAAGGCAAGCCGGATACAAGATTGGACCGAGTTATTTGTAAATCCATATCAGGCTGAGGCGTGGGAGGCTCCAAGGGATGATGATGAGTAGGGTGAGCTGTACGGGTGATATTTGCATTTACGTTACTGAGCAAGCTATTTTATGCTATCTTGCATTGTCAGCGACATGCCATTCCATGCGGTTTCAGCCTCTAGAATTTAGTTGTGTTAGCTACCTACCGATGTATAATGAAAAATTTGAAACGTATAATGCATACCCATTGTGATGTTGCCGGGGCCCTGAGGGAGTTGGTAAGGCGGACGAGCTGCCGGTCCCGACCCTATGCTTATAAAGAGAGTATGCGGTGCCCCTATAGGGACGTTGACACTGTAGTCTCCTTTTTTAATTTTTTCTATTTATTCAGTACTTATATGGGGCCGGAGTAGGGCTAAGATGAACCAGCCGGAAATCTGCCTGCTTTCATACGGCGCCCAAGTTAATCTAGACATGCCAACGGCTTTTATTGTAATACTCTTTTATCTATGTACAAATCCCTGCCTAAGATTCGACTTAAGCTGCCAGAGTTTCGCCTGTAGGTTACCACAGTGGGCCATGTAGACCAGGCCATACAAGGTGATGGCCACAAGTTGCTACCCGGTTTGCAGGGCCAGTACTCCCAACCAGATATTATTAACCTTGGAAGCGTGTTTCATACTGAAACTTGAAACAGTTACAATTTGAAACACCAGATCTGAATGCGGTCCCTCGAATTACAATCGTTGTTAACCAAGCCTCTAGCCAAAGCGAGAATGATACCTTCCCCTAGTCCAACCTCATATGCCAATGCAAAGTCTAGACAACTCATTGACCAGCTAGCAAGGCTCACCTCCGAAGCCCGAGCTATTGAGACGGATCGTGATACCCTCTTGATAGGTATCAATATTGCCTCTGCATCAGTCTCGTGCGGCCTCGAACCCCAAATGACCCTCAGGGAGATGTCCAAGCTTGTTACGGGCCTGCGCACCCGATTTATGAAGCTGAAATTAAACTTAGCCACAGCTTCCATGGGTCCAGCTTCCTTAATAGCCAAAGCTGAACAACTGCAGGAATCTGGACAATGGTTGCCAATGAACCTTTTCGGAGACTATTATAAGCTGAAGACGGGAATTGGGGAGTTAGAGAGGGATTGTTTTAAAGTGCAGCTACTCTTGGAAAGGGCCTATCGCATTAATAATGGCTTCCGTGGAGAAACAGGCAAGCACCTGCTGATTCCGGAACCATATATTCACGAATTTGTGAAAGGTGAGTTTCCGGACCTGGTCACGGAGTTCGGCAAAGTAGAATTAGATTGAAGGGGCGGTGTCTCTGTTTAGGTTTTACATCTGGGTGCAGTGTAGGTTACTTTGCTAAACCACAAATAATATTCAGAGAGAAATGCCTAGACCGCCGCTGGCAAACTGGGGCATACCTCGAGGCTCTTTCGAAAATTACAGGGATATGGTGGGTAGGTTCGCGGCAGCACCCCCACCCTGCGTGCTGTGAGAAAGTGAAGTGCAAGTACAGAATCTGTGCAAATCCGAAATTCACTAGCCATCTGTTGGTTATGGTTGCCGCATATGTAGCAAGCTGGCTTATGACTCAATGACATTGCTATCTCGATCCTACCTAGTACCGCTCGAATTCCTGATCAAGTGGAAAACGTGCTGGAGACACCAGAGCAGGTCTTCCATTTATCAAGGCTCGGAGCATCTGGTTCTCTCCTGCAATCCTCCAACATTGACCTTTGTCGTCTGGTCTAGCATATTAGACTGATGCTGGATTGTGCTATGGACGGCAGAATTGAGCCCTGTCCACTAAAGATATCCAAGGTAACTAGACGTTCTGACTGCCACCGATCATAGGGTAAAGTCATGAAATAAATATCGATTTTGATCCAACCTAGTGTAATAGCTTCATTGCTATATGCCGTCAAGTTGAAAAGAACACGAACTCCGGAGTGATATCGTTGTCCTTCTGCTTCCCGTGCAGCTGTCTCACGGCTATTTTTTAAATTATTTTTATTTTTAAAAAATTCATTACTCATGCAGCCCTGTAGGAGGGCAATGACCAGCGTCCTGGAAGCCCGGGAGGATTCAAGGAGGCTCAAGTTAATCTGAGCAGCCTGCACGCGCTGAAAGCACAAATACAAAATAACTAGTACCCCTCCGCCGCCACCCTCTTCGCTGGCCCCCCAACGTCAGCCACGCCCGCTTTACCGGCCCTCCCCCGATATATATGATCCTCCCCGCCATGCCCCTCCCCTCTCCAGCCCATCCCCAGAAAATATAACATCCTCCTCCCCCGCCACGCCGTCTTCCGGCCTCCCCTGGTCCTCACTACTCTCCAACTCCAAACTCCAACTCTCAACTCCAACTCCAACTCCAACTTTCCTCATTCTGTCGGTTGTGATCGGGGGCTGAGTATGCCTGGGCACGAGCCGGCTCGTCATTTTTCAAGGCAGGCTCGAGCCTTCCCAGCCACCAGGCCCGAGCCGGCTCGAGCTTTTCCCGGGTCGGGCTCGAGCTTTCGGCTCGTGCCCAGGCGTAGGGCTGAGGGTCGATCCCAATCGTAAACGGTGGTGCGGTAGGACTTCTTTCCCATCCGCAATAGTAGGAGTGTCTCCAGCGACTCTGCGAGGTAGAGAACTAGGGAAGAGTGGGTCTTCCCCGAGCGGCGGTCGTCTGATAGGAGCCAGCGAGCTCCCGCAATGACCAGGTCCTTGTTGTCCTCCTGGAGCCAGCATCGTATCTCCCCTACCTTGAATTTGGTTGGGAGGGCGCGTACGACGGTGCCTCTCACTGTCGGTAGCTCTCGCTCGGAGGGTAGATGTGGGGCGGCGGTTCTCTTGACCTCGTCTTGTGCGTTGGGGGTCGGCTCCATCTTGGGAGCTCGAGATGCTGCCTAGTTGGCGCGTTTCGGTGGGGTCGTTCGCTGCGGGGTTTGGGTCCCGATGCTGACTTGTGTGGGTGGCGGGAACGGGGGGGAAGAGGAGGAGGAGGCTAGTATGTCTTTTCCTTTCCTTTGGAGGGCGGAGCTCGGGTTGCTGCCTCGGCGTAGGTTCGCGTCGAGGTCTGGGTGTGTAACGGTGCAAGGCCTATGGACTGTGGATAGGCTCCAGGGAGCGCTGGTGGTCTATGGCTATGAGAGGAACGTATGTATTGAGAGTATATACAAGACGTTGCGTGGAGAGGAAGGGAGAGCGAGAGAGTAGGGGAATTTAGGAGAGTTATATAGAGATTCCGTCCTGACAAGCGACCAATGAAATAAACCCATAAGCTCTCGATCTCGTGCATGCTTATCAGCCCAAACTGTCCAACCTAGGAAACCCATGCATACTCAGCCCTCGTATCGCCCGATCACCTAGGAAACCTATGCATACTCAGCCCTCGTATCGCCCGATCCTATGCGTCCGGGCCTTGGGGGCCATGCGCCGTGGCAGGGTGTCTGCGTCGCAGACTTATGGTGGGGGGTAGGGGGGTGGTTGCGGCTGCCTTCAGCCTAGTGATCTCTTCTCGGAGTGTTGCTATCTCGCGGACCTGTCTCTCCTCCGTTTCTACCGCTGTTTACCTCCCCAAGGGTCATTAGATGGGTCACGCACCAGGCAGCCTGGTTGAACCGTTCTAGTTGCTCCTGGGCGGATACTAAACGGAGAATTTGGGGTTGAAGGCCTCCACCATGTGTGGGCTGGGAGTGGTGATGGCATTAACTGTGGCGGGGGAGTTGCCTGTGGTGGTGGTGTGGCTTGTCATGGCCGTCGGGGTGGGGGTAGCGGTGGGGGTGACTGGGTACCATACTTCACGGGGATGCGATCATCACAGGGTTAGGGATCAGCCACATGCCGATCAGTGGCGCAGCATAGCGGGGTAATTCCGGGGCTACAACAACATCAGTTCGCAACGGATTTCAACACCAGCGGTAACCTTAGAATCAGCAGTCCTTGTAGCAACAAGCCCGAGGGATCCTACGCATTTTAGGGTATCTAAGACGTGGTTTGAGCACTGCAAAAAAATTGTCCGGTATTTATCTACTATTTATATGAGGTTTAGAAAACCAACTGTATGGAACATAAAAGCTAATGTGTGACCATAGCAAGGCTTGAACACACAATGGGAAGGCTAAAGCAACGCAAGCAAGCTTCAGAAGCTCAACGAGAGCTACGCATTCGGCGAGCAATATTAGCATTTGAACAGAGAAAATATCCATCAATCCGTAAAACAGCAGCAGCCTTTGGACTAGCATATGCTATATCACATGGGCGGTTGAATAGTGCACAATCCCATATAAAGGGGTATATTACACAACAGGTGTGTACAACGGCAGAAGCGAAGGCAATTGTACGATGGATCCTGAAATTAGAGGAGTGGGGATTCCCTTCCCAGATTTTACATGTGAAGGAGGGTGTTGCCTTATTAAAGGGTGCCAAGTGGGATGAACAGTCAAAAGTGGGGAAGAATTGGATTACTCGCTTGCTGGATCGTCACCCCTTTCTTGTTTCGAAGCTCAGTATCCAGTTCGATAAAAAAACGAATCAAGGCTAGCAATCCTGAAGTTATCCGAGAGCACTTTAATAAGCTTTTGCAACTTAAGCGGCTTTATCAAATCACCGATGCTACAACCTACAATATGGATGAGAAGGGATTTAGGCAAGGGATTTCGGATCGAGCTAAGGTGATTTGCTTACGACGTGGTGGAGGTATGACTGGCAAACTGGCTACAGATGGTAATCGAGAGATAATGACAGTGGTAGAAGGAATATCCAGAGAAGGCATTGTACTACCTCCTTTAATTATATATAAAGGTGCAGAACATTAGATGGGCTGGTATCAATCTTTAAAAAATCCGATGTGGAGTGTGATCGTTGGAAGTTTACTTACTCGTAACGGGTGGAGAATGGGGGCTACTAATTGTGGATGGTGTAAGGAAGTTATACTTATGCATCGATATAATATAACCACCTTCCTTGGGCGTGAAGTATATAAGGGCTGTTGGTCCGCCACCAGTATTGGAGGCGGCAGGGCTCCAGAAGTCTATCTAGACACAGTTAGAGAATTTATAAGACCTAGGGTCATTACCTATTAATTCAAGCCCCTTGGGGGCAGGGCCACCTGTTGACAAGTAGTAGCTATGGCACCTTGCCGTAGCTTCTAGGAAAATTATTTATTACTATCGCCGTATCCACAGGTTTATAGTTTGTGCGACAAGCTGATAAACCTATCCGCGCGACAACGTTTTACTTTACAGATGGTCATGGATCTCATATTACAATTGAGTTTGTGGAATTTTGCCTCAGTGTCAACATTGTTGCCTACTGTTTGCCTGCACACTCTACTCATCTACTTCAACCACTCGATGTCGGATTATTTTCACCACTACAGAAAGCTTATGGGGTACAGGTTGATCGTCTTGTGCGATTTGGAAATGTGGTAGTTACCAAAGGCAACTTTCTCCCTATGATTATTATAGCACGTACTGCGACATATACCAAGAAGAATATCCTCAGTGCATGGCGAGGAGCAGGTCTCATTCCATTCAATTCAAGACATGTCTTAGACAAGTTGACACATGCTCAAGCCCCGCCAAGAGCCTGTGCGCCTGCTCCACTATCTGAACCCCCTACACCCCGCAATACAGCTGAGCTTCATCGACAAGTAAGACAGGCTACCTTCGACCAAAATCCAAGGATGCGGACCTTGATCGAGCAGATTTGGCAGACCTAATTCAGCAACTTGAGAAGTTTAGTATTGCAGCGGATAAGGACAGGGAGCTAGAGTGGCGAACACTCCAGCAGTGGCAGGAGGCACCGAAGCTTGAAGCCAAAGTTGATCGGAGGGAGCTAGGAAGGTCTCATGGTCTCGTTATGAATGGAAAGACCCTCAAGGAGTTATATATTGAACGAGAGACAAGTGAGGCAAAAAAGAAGAAAAGGCTGCAAAAGTCCGCTAAACAGCCCTGCAAACCTTCACAACCCAGCCCCAATCCCATCCGCAAGCAATCCGGAAAACGTAAGGCAGTTTCATTTGTCACTATTTGTTCATCTGATGGGGAAGAGAGTATCAGCGGGGAAGAGCTTGATCAATGGGACAGTGATTTGGAAACTATTTATATTACCTCGTCTAGTTCTATTTTATCTGCTATTACACTCGCTACACCTGCTGCAGGGCCCCCAGCTGTGTCAGAACTGCCTCAGACACCCCCCTCCCCTACCCCAGGGCCCTCCCTGACCCCCCATATCCCTTCTAAGGTCCATGTAACTAGATCTCGTGTGTCTGGTAGATAT
>Ga0307511_10001845_pt1 | contig 22256 bp, 18 predicted proteins | sample 13_EM_MG_FD_200266 | JGI IMG/M metagenome (GOLD analysis project Ga0307511, IMG submission 200266) | Populus trichocarpa ectomycorrhiza microbial communities from riparian zone in the Pacific Northwest, United States - 13_EM | ecosystem: Host-associated > Plants > Roots > Unclassified | place... | reverse complement strand
CCCGGACTCGGGAGAGAGGCCCCGGGGGACAGCTCCTGGGCATTGCGCCGGGCGCGCGCGAGCCACACGAGGAACAGCGCGATCGTCACAGTCATCAGATAGACGAAGACCATGGAGATCGAGCCCGCCCTGTGCAGGGACCCCTCCGTGCGGCGCAGATAGTGATCGCGGACCGCTGCCGCCCGGAACACGTCCGCCACGGCCGCCGTCGCCACCGCCGCCTGGGCGGAACGGGCAAGGACCCAGGGGTTTTTGGGGGTGGAACTCGTCATCGTCGCTGGCCTGTCTCGGAGGCGGGTGCGGCCGTAGGGGCGCGGGGGCGGAGTGATCATAGAGGTCCGATCACCGCATGCGCGCACGACTTTCGGGTCCTCGACCACAAGCCGGTCGGCACTCCGGAGTGCGAGTCCCCGACCTCAGTGGTGCAAGCGGCCGACCACGTCCTCGACCACCCGCAACGCCTCCCCGTTCCGCACCAGTTCGGTGATGTGCTCGATGTCGGCGTGGAAGACGCGGTCCTCGGCGACCGTTGGTACGGCTTCCCGGATCCGGGTCCGTAGCGCCTCCGCCGCCGGTGAGGGCGCGAGCGGTGCGAGGAGATCGAGGGCCTGCGTCGCGCACATCAGCTCGATCGCGATGACGTAGGCGAGTTTGCGGGCCGCACGGTAGGCCTTCAGGGCCGCCAAGTAGCCGTTGCTGACCGCGTCTTCCTGATCGGCCGAGGTGGTGACGTTGTCGGCGGACGCCGGGACTGCCATGCCGCGCAGCTCCATCGTCAGTGCCGCGGCCGTGTACTGGGCGATCATGTAGCCGCTGTTGAGGCCGGGCTGCGGTGCCAGGAAGGGCGGCAGTTCGCTGAAGTTGCTGTTGACCATGCGGTCGGTGCGGCGTTCGGAGACCTTGGCGAGGACCGTCATCGCGTTGACCATGGTGTCGGCCTGGATGCCGACGTAGGTGCTGTCGCAGTTGGCCCCGCTCAGCGCGATCCCGTCCTCGCCCTCGGGGTGGATGACCGGGTTGTCGCCCACGGAGTGCAGTTCCTCGACGATGACTTCCCGGGCCTGTGCGAGCGCCCGCTTCGCGCCGCCGTGGATCTGCGGAACGGCGCGCAGGGAGAGGCTGTCCTGGAGGCGGTGGTCGAGGAACTCGGTGCTGATCGCGCTGGATGCGGTGAGTCGCCGTAGGTTGTCCGCTACGGCGGCCTGCTCGGGGTGCCGTTTGCGCTGCTGCAACCGGGCGTCGTAGGCGCGGACCGTGCCCTTGAGGGCCTGTACCGACAGGCTCGCGGCGATGTCGGCGGTGGTCGCCGCGAGGGCGGCGTCGTGGGCGGCGAGGACGGCTATCGCGGTGACCGAGTGCGTGCCGTTCGTCAGCGACAGTCCCTCCTTGCAGGCGAGCCTGGTCGGTTGCTCCCCGATGCGGGCCAACGCCTCGGCGCCGGGGAGGAGTTGGCCGCCGTACGACGCCCTGCCCTCTCCCAGGAGCACGAGGGCCATGTGGGCCTCGGGGGCGAGGTAGCCGACGGAGCCCTCGCCGGGGACGTGGGGGGTGACTCCGGCGTTGAGCATGCGCCGGATCAGTTCCAGGGTCTCGAAGCGGATGCCGGAGTAGCCCTCGCCGAGGCCGATCAGTTCCATGAGCGCGATGGCTCGGACGATCTCGGCGGGCAGCGGTTCGCCTACGGACACGGCGTGCGAGCGGACTATGTTGCGCTGGAGCTGCTCGGCGTCCGCCGGGTCGATGACCTCGGTGACGTTGTCGCCGAAGCCGGTGGTGACGCCGTAGACGAGGCGGTTCTCGGCGAGGAAGCGTTCGACCAGTGCGCGGGATTTGCGCACGCGGTCGACGTAGGTCGCGTCGAACTCGACCCGCGCGCCGTGGCGGGCGACCGCGACGAACTGCTCGACGGTGATCGGCTCCTTGCCCAAGGTGACAGCGGCCACGGACATCTCCCCGTGCTTGGCATGCATCCATTCACTTGCGTAGCGAATGAATCACTTTATTTTGGGCTTGGCAAGGGAGGGCGTGACTTCACCGTGTGGAGGAGGGCGGCGAGGGTGTGGGGCGGGAGCGTGGCGATGTGGTGGGGGTGGTCGCTTTCGCGGAGATGGATGTGGGGGCCGGTCGCCGCTGCCGCAAGTTCCAGGCAGTTGCCCTCGCCGCCCGTGCTGTGTCGAGGTGTTCTCCATCCCGCAGGAAGAGGGACTCCGTCGGCTGCTCCAGGTAGACCGTGTCCAGTTCGGGGGTCGCCTTCCGTGGCTTCGAGCACGGCGCGAAGCAGCTTCTAGAGGCCGTTGCGAGGGACGTCGACGCGGCCGGTCTCGATGTGGCTGATCCTGGTGCGGTCGGCCTCGATCAGCTCGGCGGCGGCGTCGCCCGACATACGGGAGCGCATACGCAACTTGCGCAGCTCCGCGCCCAGACGGCGTTGGCGTTCGCTGGGGTTCGTCCTCGGTGGTATGCGGTCCTCCCTGTGGCCGGTGCGCAGTGTGCCGCGCGGCCGGCGCGAGCGCCCCCCCACCGGCGTCTCCCTCGTCTTCCCGCCTCACCCCGCCTAAGTCCGCACCGCCCGCGAAACGGTCCGTACTCTCCTCGCCACCTCCCACCGCCCCGAACTCACCGACACGGCCCTGCTGTTGACCTCGGAAGCCGTCACCAACGCCATCAACGCCTGCAAGCTGGAGGACAACCTAACCCCCGTAACCCTCTACGCAGGTTGGTCCAACCCCCACAGCTTCCGCGTCCTCATCCACGACGAGGCCCCGGGCCTCGACAACCCCGCCGGGGCGCGGCACGTCCCCCCTGGGCGTGCCGCGCCCCGTCCCCCGGTGTCCCCCGTCGGTCAGGCTTCGCTCACCGTCGGCAGTACGCCTGTCCGAGCCGCCTCCCCGTACCACCGCGCGCTCGACTTCGGGGTCCGGGCCAGCGTCGCGTAGTCCACGTACACCGCCCCGAAGCGCTTCTCGTAGCCGTACGCCCACTCGAAGTTGTCCATGAGCGACCACAGGTAATAACCCCGCACATCCGCGCCGTCCGCGATCGCGCGCCGCACCGCCGACAGGTGGCCGTGGAGGTAGGCGATCCGCTCGGGGTCGTGGACCCGGCCCTCCGGGTCCGGCTTGTCGTCGTACGCCGCGCCGTTCTCCGTGACGTACAGCGGCAGGCCCGGGGCCTCCCTCGTGTACCGCGTGATCAGGTCGTACAGGCCTGTCGGGTCGATCGTCCAGCCCATCTCCGTGCGCTCGCCCGGGGTTTGGAGGAACGCGACGTCGTCGGCGCCCGGCCAGGGGGAGTGCGCGCTCGCGCCATGGCCGTCGGCGCGCGGGCCTGCCGAAGCAGAGGCCGCCGCCTCCACCAGCGTGGGCGTGTAGTAGTTCAACCCCAGTGCGTCCAGCGGCTGGTGAATCAACGTCAGGTCGTTGTCGAGGACGTACGACCAGTCCGTGATCGACCTCGTCGCCTCGAAGAGGGACTGCGGATACGAACCGTGCAGCATCGGACCGTGGAACACCCCGTTGGCCAGGTCGTCGATCTTGCGGGCCGCCGCCAGGTCCGCCGGTGACTGCGAAGCGGGCCTGACCACCGACGAGTTGAGGCTCACCGCGATCGAGTTGCGGGCCGGGATCGCGGACCGCAGTGCCGAAGTGGCCAGCCCGTGCGCCAGGTTGAGGTGATGGGCCGCGCGAAGCGAAGCGCCCGCGTCCGTGCGGCCCGGCGCGTGCACCCCCGAGCCGTAGCCCAGGAACGCGCTGCACCACGGCTCGTTGAGCGTGATCCACTGCTCCACCCGGTCGCCCAGCGCCTCGCCCACGATCTGCGCGTACTCGGCGAAGCGGTACGCCGTGTCGCGCTCCGGCCAGCCGCCCGCGTCCTCCAACTCCTGCGGCAGGTCCCAGTGGTAGAGGGTGAGGGCCGGCTTGATGCCGACCGCCAGCAGCTCGTCGACCAGGCGGCGGTAGAAGTCCAGGCCCACCTGGACCGCCGGGCCCCGGCCGGTCGGCTGCACCCGTGACCAGGAGACCGAGAAGCGGTACGCCGTGAGGCCCAGGTCCGCCATCATCGCCACGTCGTCGCGGTAGCGGTGGTAGTGGTCGACAGCGATGTCACCGTGCTCACCACCGGCCGTACGGCCCGGCGTATGACTGAAGGTGTCCCAGATCGAGGGCGTACGGCCGTCCTCCCGCACCGCCCCCTCGATCTGGTACGCGGAGGTCGCGGCGCCCCAGAGGAAGGCGGGAGGAAAGGTCACGGGGGTCACGGGCTCAGGCATGGAAGCGCTCCCATAGGGGGTCGTGGAGACCAATGAGTAGGCGGAGGGGGGAGGGAGGGGCCGAGCCGGCTGTGCCCGGCCCCGGGGCGGGCGTCAGCCCTTGACCGCGCCCTGCATGATTCCCCCCACGATCTGCTTGCCGAAGAGCAGGAAGGCGATCAGCAGCGGCAGCGTGCCCAGCAGCGCGCCCGCCATGATCACCGACTGGTCGGGGATGTAGCCGGTGCCGAGGGAGTTCAGGGCGACCTGGACGGTGGGGTTCTGCTGGTTGAGGGCGATGATCGGCCAGAGGAAGTCGTTCCAGGCCATCACGAAGGTCAGGAGGCCCAGGACCGCCATGGCCGGGCGGGCCGCCGGGAAGACCACGTGCCAGACCACGCGGAGGCTGCTCGCGCCGTCCACCCTCGCCGCCTCGATCAGTTCCGTCGGCAGGGCCTGCACCAGGTACTGGCGCATGAAGAAGGTGCCGAAGGCGCTGACCAGGGTCGGCAGGATCACCGTCTGGAGGTGGTTCGACCAGTGCAGGTCTGCCATCCACAAGTACAGCGGTACGACGGCCAGTTGGGGCGGGATCATCATCGTGCCGATGGTGAGGAGCAGCAGCGTGCTGGAGAACTTGAACTTCAGCTTGGCGAAGGCGAAGCCCGCCAGGGTCGAGAACAGCACCGTGCCGATGGTGATGGTGCTCGCGACGACCGTGGAGTTGAACATCGCGGTGCCCATGCCGGCCTGGTCCCAGGCCGTCTGGAGGTTCTTGAACAGGTTCCCGCCGAACCACAGTGGCGGCGGGGTCTGGGCGAGCCGCGTGTTGGTGCGCGAGGCCGCGATCGCCGTCCACACCAGCGGGGCCAGCGAGACCAGCGTGAGGAGGACGAGGACGGCGTAGGTCAGCGGGCCCGCGTGCATCTGCTTGCCCGCGCCCATGATCCGGCGGCGGCGCGGGCCGCGCTCCGTCCGTACGGGCACCTGATCCTGAGGGAGTGTCAATTCGCTTGTGGTCATTGGGACTTCCTCAGCCGTCGGGTGAACAGCAGGTTGATCGCGGCGACGATCAGCAGGATCAGGAACATCGACCAGGCGATTGCGGACGCCTTGCCGAGGTTGCCGATGATCCAGCCCTGGTCGTACATGTACAGACCGAGCGTCTGGTACTGGTGCTCGGAGCCGCCCTTCGAACCGCTGACCCCGCCGAACAGCAGGGGCTCGCCGAAGAGTTGGGTCGCGCCGATGGTGGAGACGACCACCGTGAAGAGGATGGTGGGGCGCAGCTGCGGGATGGTCACGTGGCGGAACTGCTGCCAGCGGTTGGCGCCGTCGATGGCCGCCGACTCGTAGAGGTCGGCGGGGATCGCCTGCATCGCCGCGAGGTAGATCAGCGCGTTGTAGCCCGTCCAGCGCCAGATCACGATCGACGAGACCGCGAACTGCGAACCCCACGTGGACTCACGCCAGTTGATGGCGTCGACGCCGACGAAGTGCAGCAGCCAGTTGACCATGCCGCCGTCCCACGAGTACAGCAGCGTGAAGACGAGGGTCGCCGCGGCCACCGAGGTGGCGTACGGAGTGAGCATCACGACCCGCCACACGGTCGAGCCGCGCAGCCGGTAGTTGAGCAGATGCGCGATCCCGATCGCCATCAACAGCTGCGGCACGGTGGAGATCAGGCCGATGGTGAACGTGTTCTTCAGGGCGTTCCAGAAGAAGTCCGAGGACAACAGGTTCCGGTAGTTGTCCAGCCCCGCCCACGTCTTGTGGTCCAGCGACGACAACTGCACGTTGTGCAGCGAGTACCAGGCCGTGTAGAGGAGCGGGATCAGCCCGAAGGCCCCGAAGATGATGAAGAAGGGGGAGATGAACGCGTACGGCGACGCCTTCATGTCCCAGCGGTACAGCCGGCTCCGCCACGAACTCGTGCCGGGCGCCGGCGTACCGCGACCGCCGCGGGCCGCGCCCGGCTGGTGGCCGGGCGCGGCGCCGGAGCCCGGCGCGGGGTGTGCGAGGGCCTGCTTGGAGCTGCTCACTGCCCGAGCACGTCCTTGATCTCCTTGGTGGCGGCGCTCCATCCCTGGGCCGGGGTCTTGCCCTTCTGCTCCACCTGGAGGATGCCGACGTCAGTGATCGCGGTACCGATCGGCTGGTCCTTGATGCCGAAGACCTGCACCGGGATCGTCTTCGCCGAGTCGGAGAAGATCTGCGTGATCGGCGCGTTCGAGAAGTAGGCCGTCGTGGCCGCGGCCGGCTTCAGGTTCGGGTACGCCGCCGGGGTGGACGGGAAGCTGGCCTGCTTGGCGAAGACCTTCTCCTGCTGCTCGGGCGCGGTCAGCCACTTCGCCAGCGCGACGGCGTCGGCCTGGTGCTTGGACGCCGTGGGAACACCGAGGAAGGAACCGCCCCAGTTGGCCGCGGTCGGCGCCGCCGCCACGTCCCACTTGCCGCTGCCGGCGGTGCCGGACTTCTCCTGGATGTAGCCCATCATCCAGGCGGGGCAGGCCACCGTCGCGAAGCTCGCGTTGGCGAAGCCCTGGTCCCAGGTCGGGTCGAACTGCTTCAGCTTCGCCGACATGTTGCTGGTCGCCACCGCCATCGCCGCGTTCCAGGCCGCCTTCACACCGGTCGACTTGTCCCAGATGACGTTGCCGTCCTTGTCGTAGTACCGCTGGCTCTCGCCGCCGATGGCCGCGTTGTAGACGGAGGACGCGGAGTCCACGAACTTGGTGCCCTTGGGCGCCTTCTTCATGTAGTCCTTGCCGACATTGACGTACTTCGACCAGTCGCCCTTCCACAGATTGGCGAGCTGGGTGCGGTCGGTGGGCAGACCGGCCTTCTGGAAGAGGTCCTTGCGGTAGCAGATCGCCATCGGGCCGGTGTCGGTGCCGAGGCCTATCTGCTTGCCGTCCTTGGTGGTGGCCTGGGCGTTCTTCCAGGGCAGCCACTGCGACTTGTCGACATCCTTGCCGAGATCGACGAACTTGTCGGCCTGCGTCTGCACGGCCTCGGTGATGTTGCCGACCTCGATGGCCTGGATGTCGTCGGTGCCCGCGCCGGCCTGGAGCCGGGTGAGGACCTTCGGCCAGTACACGTCGGTACGGGTGGTGACGTCCTCCTTGATGGTGATGTTCGGGTGGAGCTTCATGTACTCGTCGTACAGACCGGCCTGCTTGTAGCCGAAGACGCCGAAGGTACCGACGGTCAGCGTGGTCTTGCCCTTGCCGCTGTCGCTCGCGTTCGACGAAGTGCCGTCCGAGTCACTTGAGCAGCCGGCCAGCACCCCTGTGGTCAGGGCGGCGACGGCCGCGAGGGCCATCAGCCGATGGGACCGTCGGGTACTCGTGCGCATTGCGTCCTCCTGTTGCCTGACGTGCCGACCCCCCGGCCAACTGCATTGTTGGGCCCGTTAGTTCACGCTGCGGCTCGGGCGGGGAACGTGCGGGATGTGTATGTGTCAGGTACCGTGGGAGCGCTCCCACCGGTGATGTGTTGAAGAGTCGTCGGTTCGCGCGGGGGTGTCAAGGGACCGGACGCGGAGAGATGCGTTCAGTTATTCGTCTGTTAGCTAACTGTGCGAGAGGCGGGGATTCGGCCGGAGGCGGGACTCCTCACGCCCCTCTTCCCTGATCAGGACTGTTACATTCCAGGCCAACGGGTGGGTAGACAGGAGGCGGAGCCAATGGCAGGCCACGGAGCGCGGGGCCGGAGCGGCGGCCGGCCGACCTTGGAGGAGGTCGCGGCGCGTGCCGGAGTGGGCCGCGGCACGGTCTCCCGGGTGATCAACGGTTCGCCGCGGGTCAGCGACGCGACCCGCGCGGCGGTGGAGGCGGCGGTCGCCGAACTCGGCTACGTCCCCAACACGGCCGCCCGCGCTCTCGCCGCGAACCGCACCGACGCCATCGCCCTCGTCGTCCCCGAGCCCGAGACCCGCTTCTTCGCGGAGCCGTACTTCTCGGACATGCTCAAGGGCGTAGGAGCCGAACTCTCGGAAACCGAGATGCAGTTGCTGCTCATCTTCGCGGGCAGCGACCGCGAACGGCAGCGCCTCGCCCAGTACTTGGCCGCACACCGGGTGGACGGCGTCCTGTTGGTCTCGGTCCACGCGGACGACCCGCTGCCGGACTTGCTGGCGCAGCTGGAAATCCCGGCGGTGATCAGCGGCCCGCGCTCGGCGGCGGAGACCCTGACCTCCGTCGACTCGGACAACTACGGCGGAGCCCGCTCGGCGGTCGAGCACCTCCTCACCCGGGGCCGCACGCGCATCGCGCACATCACCGGCCGCCTCGACGTCTACGGCGCCCAGCGCCGCGTCGACGGTTACCGCGAGGCGCTGCTCGACGCGGGCCACGAGGTGGACGAACACCTCATCCAGCCGGGCGACTTCACGGAGGAGGGCGGCCGGCGGGCGATGAAGGAACTGCTCGCCCGCCGCCCCGACGTGGACGCGGTCTTCGCCGGCTCGGACGTCATGGCGGCCGGCGCCCGCCAGGTGCTCCGCGAGGAGGGCCGCGTCATCCCCGACGACGTGGCCCTCGTCGGCTACGACGACTCGGCCATCGCCCGCCACATGGACCCGCCCCTCACCAGCGTCCGCCAGCCGATCGAGGAGATGGGGCGCGCGATGATAGACCTCCTCCTCGCCGAGATCGCGGACCGGCGGCCGGCCACGTCCCGGGGGCTCGAGCGCCGACAGGCGGTACTGGCAACGGAGTTGGTGACGCGGGCGTCGTCGTGAAGGTGCAGTCAGGTCGGAGTGACTCGTGATGCGGGACGATGTCCCGGATGTCCGTGAGCCACTGACACAGGGAGACGCCCTCGGGGGGACAGACCTGGAGCCCGAGGGTCTGCGTGGCGTGGTCCAGCTCGGCATCCGAATCGGCCAGGGAGAGACCAGGGAGAGAAGGGACTCAAGTTCCTTGGCCTTGTCGGCGACGCTCACCGACCGTCGCCCTTGCCGCTCCGCTCGTCGTGCGGGCCGACATCGATTCCGGTGAACATGCTCCGGACCAGCTCTTCGTTGTCGATGTGGCCGTCGGCCATGTCCGACATGGCGAGGTGGATGCCGGCCGGTCCCTCGGTGAGGATCTTCGTGGAGTCCTCGATCTGTCGGAGACGGGGACCGTGGGCCTGGTGGAAGGCGGTGCCCTGGTCGTCGTCGCCCCACGCGGCCCCGGCGTCGCCCAGCGCGAGGTTCAGCTTGTGCAGCGCCCGGCCGAGCCCGACGCTCTCGGCGGAGAAGGCGGGCGCGGTCGCTTTCAGGTCAGCGATCTTGGTGTCGAGTATCTCGCCCTTGTCGCCCATGACGCGGGTCTGCCCTCTCCGTCGGCTGCCCGGGCTTCCGATCCGAACCATGGTGATGTTCACGATCGCGAGTGGCGCAAAGAGCGGGCAAAGATCCGTTTCACCGTCCAGGCTGGTCCCATGGCAGCCCGTCCTCACCCCTTGTTGGCCGTTGCCGACATCCCCGCCATCGAGCCCTACCTCCGCACCGTGGGCGACGTGTTCCGCTCCCACCGCGAACAGGACTCCGGCTGCGTCTCGTACGCCGTCCAACTCCCCGACGGCGAGCGCTGGTTCGTAAAAGAGGCGACAACAGCCCCCGGCCAGGCCTCACTTGACCGCGCCTGGGCCTTCCACCGGGCGGTGCGGCACCCGGCGATCGTCCCGCAGCTGCACCGGATCGCCGTGGCGAACGGCCGTACGGCGGTCGTCATGCCCTGGCGTCACGGTGAGTCCCTGTACGGCCCCGCCCGCGCCCGTTTCCGCGCCCTGCCCCTCAACTCCGTCCTGCGCGCGGTCGACCGGGTCCTGGACGCGCATCTCGCGGTGGAGGCGGCGGGCATGGTGGCGGTCGATCTCTACGACGGCGCGTTCCTGTACGACTTCGGCGGCGACACGCTCCACCTCATCGACCTCGACGAGTACCGCCCCGGCCCCTTCGCCCTCGACCAGGACCGCCTCCCGGGTTCGGCCCGCTTCATGGCCCCCGAGGAGTGGCACCGGGGTTCCGTCATCGACATCCGTACGACGGTCTACGCCCTCGGCCGTAGTGCCCATGTCCTCCTCGACGGCGGTGAGCGGCGGGCCTGGCGCGGTACGGCGGGTCAACTCGCCGTACTGGAAAGGGCGACCCGTGACGATCCCGCCGAACGGTTCGCGGGCGTACGGGAGTTCACGGACGCCTGGCGTGCTGCCACCTGACCTCGCGGGACAACGCCCGGTCCCGGCGCGGTGCCGAGGCGAAGCCGGAGTCCGTCGTACCCCGGTCTTCCGCTACAGGTCGTCGGCCGCCGCACAGTACCCTGACCTTCCAGGCAGACCGAGTCCGGAGACCCGGCTGATGGGGGGAACGTGGAGCTCATCGGTCGGGACGATCAGCTGGATCTGTTGCGCCGGCTGCTGGCAGAGCCGCGGAGCCACGGGAGCGCGGTGCTGGTCCGCGGGGCCCCCGGCATCGGGAAGACGGCGTTGCTCGCCGAGACCGCCGCCCTCGCCGAGGGGCTCGGCCACCGGGTGCTGCGCACCAGCGGTGTGGAGGCCGAGAGCGACATCCCCTATGCCGGTCTGCAACTCGTCCTGCGCCCCCTGGCCGCGGGAGCCGCCGAGCTCGCCACCCCGCACCGGCAGGCCCTGGACACCGCTCTCGGACTCGCCGGGGCCGGTGTTCCCGACGTCTTCCTTGTCGGTCTGGCGGTCCTCAACCTCCTGGCCGACGCCGCCGCGGTCGCGCCGGTGCTTGTCCTGGTCGACGACGTCCAGTGGCTCGACGACGCCACCGTAAGCGTCCTGGCCTTCGTGGCGCGCAGGGTCGGCACGGAGCCAGTGGTCATCGTGGGGGCCGCGCGCGACGGCTACCGTTCGCGCCTGAACTCCGACGAACTCACCTCCGTACCCCTGGGCCCGCTCACGGACGGCCAGGCCGCGGAAATCCTGGCCGACCAGGCCCCGGATCTGCGGCCGACCGCGCACCGCCGGCTACTGGCCGAGGCCGCCGGCAACCCCCTGGCCCTGACCGAGCTCTCCCGTTCCCTCAGGGCGTCGGCCGATCCGTACATGTCCCAACTGCCGCTCACCGAGCGGCTCGAACAGGCCTTCACCGACCGCCTGGAGACCCTGCCCGACATCACCCGGAGCCTGCTGCGGATCGCGGCCCTCAACGACAGCCCCTCGCTCCCCGAGATCTACCGCGCGACCCGGCTGTTCACCGGCACGACGGCCGGAGCCCCGGAACTCGACCCGGCCGTGCGCGCCCGCCTCGTCCACGTCGTCGGCGGCGAACTGCGGTTCGGGCATCCGCTGATGCGGTCGGCGATCCACCAGACCATGCCCACCGGTGTCCGGCACGCCGCGCACGCGGCGCTCGCCGCCGTGCTCTGGGAACACCCGGACCGGCAGCTGCGGCACCGGGCCGCGGCGGCCGACGAACCGGAGGAGACGGTCGCCGCCGCGTTGGAGGACGCCGCGCACCGGGCCGCTCGCCGTGGTGGCATCGCGGCGGCCGTCACGGCCCTCGAACAGGCCGCCGCGCTCAGCGAGGACGCCGACCGCCGAGTGGAAAGGCTGCTGCGCGCCGCCGACTTCGCCGTCGAGCTCGGCCGGCCCGAGACCGTGACCCGGCTGCTGGACCAGGCGCTCACCGGCCCGCTGTCGAGACGGCAGCACGCCACGGTCGTCTGGCTCCGCGGCAGCTTCGACGAGGGACTGCACAGCCATGCCTCGGGCGCCAACTCCCTGACCGCCCTCGCCGAGGAGATCGCCGCGGAGGACCGCGCGCTGGCGCTGCGGATCCTGTGGAGCGCCGCGCAGTTGTGCTTCTGGTCCGACCCGGGCCCGGAGGGCCGCCGTACGGTCCTGGCGGCCGTGGAGCGGCTGGAACTCGACGAACTCGATCCGTGGCGGCTGGCCATCTGCGCCTACGCCGCGCCGGTCGACCGAGGCACCTTCGTCCTGGAGCGCGCCCGGCACGTCGCCCTGAAAGACGGCGACGACGGCCGCGCCTACCGCATGCTCAGCACCGCCTCGCTCCTCGTCGGCGGCTTCGACCTGGCGCGGGCGTTCTCGGCGGCCGGCGCCGAGCCGCTGCGTGCCCAGGGGCGCCTGGGGCTGTTGGCGCGCACGGTCGGCGCGGACGCGTGGAGCGCGCTCGTGGTCGGCGATCTCGGCGCGGCGATCGCCACGACCGAGGAGTCGCGAAGGCTGGCGCGCGAAACGAGCCAGACGATGATGTACGCGTTGATGACCGCCACCGCGGCCAAGCTGGCCGCGTTGCGCGGTGAGGTGGATTCCGCCCTGGGGCTGGCCGAGGAGGCGGAGGAGATCGGGCTGCCCGCCGGGGCACGTCCGGTGCTGGCCACCGCGTCGATGGCCCGCGGGCTGGCCGCGTTGGGCACGGGGCGGTTCGAGGAGGCCTTCGGGCATTTCCGCCGACTGCATGATCCGGCGGATCCCGCGTTCCAGGTCGCCCTGCGGCTGACGACCGCGGTCGACCTGGTCGACGCGGCGGTGCACTGCGGGCGGCTGGAGCTCGTGCTCCCCGTCGTGGCGGAGCTGGAGGAGATCGCCACGGTGACCTCCGCGCCGGTGCTGCACGCCGATCTGCGGCTGGTCCGGGCGCTGCTGGCCGCCGACGAGGACGCCGACCCGCTCTTCGCGGACGCGTTGCGCGCCGACCTCGGTGCCTGGCCGCTGATCAGGGCCCGTACCCATCTGGCCTACGGCGAATGGCTGCGGCGCCGGCGGCGCAGCGTCGAGTCCCGCGACCACCTCCGTGCCGCCCGCGACATGTTCGACGCGCTCGGCGTGATTCCCTGGGGGCAGCGGGCCCGCCGGGAACTGCGCGCCGCGGGCGAGACCAGCCGCCGCCGGGCCCCGGACGCCCGGGACCAGCTGACCGCCCACGAGCTGCAGATCGTCCAGCTCGCCGCCGACGGGCTGACCAACCGCGAGATAGGGCAGCGGCTCTATCTGTCGCACCGTACCGTCAGCTCGCACCTCCACCGGATCTTCCCCAAGCTGGGCGTGGCCTCGCGTACCGAGCTGCGGACGGTGGTCAGCGCACTGCGTTGACCGGCACACCACCGTCACATGACGCTCGCTTCGGCGGGCCCGGCGTTCCTAGCGTTCCCCATGTCAGGGCATCGACAAGCGGGGGAGCGGTCCCATGGTGTGGAACGGCGGCCGGCACGAGTCCGGGCAGCAGATGGTCGGACGCCACGCCGAACGCGAAGCCATCGGGCGGCTGCTCGACGCGGTGCGCGACGGCCTCAGCGGAGTCCTGGTCCTCACCGGCGAACCGGGGATCGGCAAGACCCGGCTCCTTGAGTATGCCGCGGCCCGGGCCCGCGAACTCCGCGTGGTCCGGCTGACCGCGGCCGAGCCGGAGACCGGTCTCGGCTTCGGCGCGCTGCACCGGTTGCTGCGGCCCTTCCTGAACCGTACGGACCGTCTGCCCGGGCCGCAGCGGGCCGCGCTGGACGCGGCCCTGGGCCTGGTACCGGGGCCGCCGGCCGACCGCTATCTGGTCGGCCTCGCGACGCTGACACTGCTGTCCGAGGCCACCGCCGACCAGCCGCTCCTGTTCCTGCTGGACGACGCGCAGTGGCTGGACCGGGAGTCGGCCGAGACACTCGCGTTCGTCGCCCGCCGACTGCACGCCGACTCCCTGGGCCTGATCATCGCCGTCCGCGACGGGCTCGGGGACGACGGCCTGTTCGACGCGCTGAGCGTGCACTCCGTGACCGGCCTACCGGAGTCGGAGGCCAGGAACCTGCTCCTCTCCGTCCCCCGACGGGTGGACGCGGACGTGGCCGACCGGATCGTCGCCGGGACCGGAGGCAACCCGCTCGCGCTGCTGGAGCTGGCCGACGCCCTGGCCGCCGAGCAACTGTCCGGTATCGCCCCGCTGCCCGATCCGCTGCCGGTGGGCCGCCTGCTGGAGGGCCACTTCCAGCAGCTGGTCCGTGCTCTCCCGCCCGAGACCGGAACCCTGTTGCTGCTGCTCGCGGCGGCCCCCTCGGACGACACGGGACTGATGTGGCGGGCCGCCGGGCGGCTGGGACTGTCCGCCCGGGCCGCCCAGCCCGCGGTCGCCGCGGGAATCCTCGGCCGGGACACGCCGGCGGCCTTCCGGCACCCCCTGATCCGCTCGACGGTCTACGCCACGGCCGAACCCGGCGAGCGCCGCCGGGCGCACGCGGCCCTGGCCGCGGCCTGCGACCCCGTACGGGACGCCGACCGCCGCGCCTGGCACCGGGCCGAGGCCGCCGAGGGCGTGGACGACGACGTCGCCGACGACCTGGCGGCAGCCTCCGAGCGAGCCCGCTCCCGCGGCGGCTACTCCCAGCAGGCCCGCTTCCTGTCGCGCGCCGCCGATTTCACCGGCGACCCGGACAAGCGAGCCGATCGGCTGCTCGACGCGGCGCAGGCCCATCTGGTGTCCGGCGACGCGGCAGCGGCGCGGATCGCGCTGGACCTGGCCGGCGCCGGCATCAGCGGCCCGGTGATGCGCACGCGCGAGCTGCGGATGCGGGCGACCGCGCAGATGTTCCGGATCGCCGTCGCCGACGTCCCGGCGATGCTGATGGATGCCGTGAGCAGGCTCGGCCCGCGGGACCCCCGGCTGACCTGGGAGCTGCTCCGGGAGGCGCTGCACGCGGCACTGGTCGCCGACGGCTGTCCGCAGACCACCTCGTTGACCGAGGTCGCGATGGCGGTCGTCGCCGCCCGGCATGCCCCGGACACCGCCGCGTACGGTCGGGACGTACTGATGGAGGGTCTGGCCCGGCGCGTGGCCGAGGGCTACGAGCACGGCGCGTCCGTGTTGCGTACCGCCCTGGACCGGCTGCGGGACGGCGCGGAGATCGGGGACGCGAACAGCCCCTTCGCGGTGGTGCTCTCCATGGCCTGCGACGATCTCTGGGACGTCCGGGCCGAGCGCGAACTCAGCGACCGCCTCGCGGCGGCGGACCGCGACGCCGGCGCACTGTACGCGCTGAGCATGACGCTGCTCGTCGCGGCCCGCTGCGACCTCTGGGACGGACGGTTCACGGAGGCGGAGGTCCGCTACGCCGAGTTCGACGACATCGCGGCCGACACCGGCTTCCGCGGCGGCGGAGACATCAACCGGCTCCACCTGTTCGCCCTGGCCGGCCGGGAGCCCGAACTGCGGGAAGCGGTGCGGCAGACCGCGGTGATGAAGAGCATGGGCCACGGCCTGCTCCAGCTGCTGGCACAGCACGCGCTGTCCCTGTTCGAGCTGGGACAGGGCCGCTACGGGCAGGCGCTGCGGCACGCGCGGGCCGTCTTCGAAGGCGACCCCCCGGCCTGCGGCAACCTCGTTCTCCCGCTCCTCATCGAGGCCGGAGTGCGCACCGGCGACTGGGCCGTCACCCTCGCGGCACTGTCCCGGCTGGAGGAACGCGCCCCGCTCGCCGGTACGCCCTGGGCCCTGGGCGCGCTGGCCCTCGGCCGGGCACTGACGGCGGACGGCGACGAGGCCGAGAAGCTCTACCAGGAGTCGGTCGACGTGCTGGGGCAGGCACCGCTGGCCCTGGAGCAGGCCCGTGTCCGGCTGCTGTTCGGCGAGTGGCTGCGCCGCCGCAAGCGGCGATCCGACGCCAGGAAGCAGTTGCGCGCCGCCTACGAGAGCTTCGACGCCTTCGGCGCGGTGCCGTACGCGGAGCGGGCCCGGATCGAGCTGCTGGCCACCGGGGAGACGGCACGCAGGCGCACGGTCGACACCCGGTTCGATCTCACACCGCGGGAACGGCAGGTGGCCTCCATGGCCGCCTCGGGGCTGACCAACGGGGAGATCGCGACGCGGTTGTTCGTCACCGCCTCGACCGTCGAGTTCCATCTGAACAAGGTGTTCCGCAAACTCGGCATCACCTCCCGGAAGCAGATCCCCCGCGCGATCGGCGAACCGGACCCGGTGGCCGGGGACTGACCCCCGGCCGCCCTCGTCGCACCGTCATTCCCGCGCGGTCGCGAAGAAGTCGAGGCAGTGGCGCCCGAGTTCGGCGGGTGCCTCCAACCGGATGTTGTGCCCCGCCCGCTCGATCACCACAGGCCGGCCGGGACCGATGTCACGCAGCCCGCTCCCAAGTCCTCGTACGCCGCCCGCAGTTGGACCCGGCCGCCCCGCGCGACTACTTGGCCAGGAAGGCCAGCAGCGCGGCGTTGACCTCTTCGGCGTGCGTCCACAGCAGGCCGTGCGGGGCACCCTCGATCTCGACGTACTGGGCCGAGGGCAGCAGCGCGTGGAAGGGCCGCCCGGTGGAGTCGACCGGCAGGATCCGGTCGGCCGTGCCGTGCAGGATCAGCGTCGGTACGTCGATCCTGGCGACGTCGGCGCGGAAGTCGGTGATCCAGGTGGGCACGCAGGCCACCGACGCGTACGCCGACGCGCCCGCCGCCACGTTCCAGCTCGCCCGCACGGCCTCTTCGCTGATCCGGCTGCCGAGCGTCTCGTCGAGGTTGTAGAACGCCTCGTAGAAGCCGGTGAAGTAGGCGTAGCGGTCCTTCGTGACCGCCTCCAGGATGCCGTCGAAGACGGACCTGTCGACGCCGTCCGGGTTGTCGTCGGTCCTGACCAGGAAGGGTTCGAGGGAGGCGAGGAAGGCCGCCTTGGCGACCCGCTGCGAGCCGTACCTCCCCAGGTAACGGCCGACTTCCCCCGTGCCCATGGAGAACCCGACGAGTACCGCGTCGGTGAGGTCCAGCCCGGTCAGCACCGCGTCGAGATCGGCGGCGAAGGTGTCGTAGTCGTAGCCCGTGGTCGGCTGCGAGGACTGGCCGAAACCGCGCCGGTCGTAGGTGATGACCCGGTGGCCCGCGTCGAGCAGGGCCGGGAGCTGCTTCTCCCAGGAGTGGCCGTCCAGCGGGTAGCCGTGGATCAGCACGACGGGCTGCCCGCTCCCGTGGTCCTCGTAGTACAGCCCGATGTCGGCGGAGTTCTCCCGGCCGACGGTGATGTACGGCATGTCGGTTCCCTTCGTGACTCTGGTGGGCCGGCTCACAAGGACGGCGGCGGTCCGGTGACGCGCAGGTGGAAGGCCTCGGCGGAGGCCACGACCGCCGAGAGGTCGAACTCCGGCGGCAGGTCCCCGGCCTCGGCCACCGGGGTGCCGTTGGCCCGGAAGTACTCCTCTATGCAGGCCGGGCTGAACAGCACCGCTATCCGCGCCCCCTCGGGCGAGCGCACCAGATAGCTGTGCGGAACCCCGCGCGGCCCGTACGCGACCTGTCCGGGCACCAGGTCGTGGCGCTGGTCGCCGACGAAGAACGTCACCTCGCCGTCGAGGACGAACCAGACCTCCTCCTCGTCCTCGTGCACGTGGTGCGGGGGCGCGTGGCCGGCCGGGTCGGCGAACTCCATCAGGCTGAGCCGGTTGTCGGTCGCGGTGCCGGGCAGCAGGATCCTGGCCTGGCCGCCGAGGAACCAGAAGGGTTCGCGCTCGGCCGTCGGGCCGAAGGTGGGGAAGAACCTGGTCATGTCCGCTCCTGACGTCATCGGTGGCTGCTCAGGAAACGCAGCAGCATGTCGGTCATCTCTTTCGGGTGCTCTTCGTAGATCCAGTGGCCGGAGTCGGCGACGACCGCTGGAGTGACATGGGTGGCGTAGTGGCGCACCTGCTCCGCGACCGACGAACCGAGGCTGCCGGAGGCGCCGATCGCGAGCACCGGCATGGTCAGGGGCTTCTTCTGGAACCGCGCGTTGTCGGCGATGTCCTGCGGGAACGTCCGGAACCACGCGAAGCTCGCTTCGAGGTGCGCGTAGTCGCGCAGGTAGGAGGCGAAGACCCGCAGGTCCTCCGGGGTCAGGGCGTCCTCGTGTACGGCGATGCCCCGCATGAAGCCGGTCGTCCAGGTCAGCTCGCGGCCCCGGATCAGACTCTCCGGGAGGCCGGTCCGCAGGGAGAAGAAGCCGAAGTGCCACGCTCCGGGACCCTGGGCCGTCAGGGAGGGGAACTCGTAGATGCCCGGGTCGGGGATGGGGGCCTCGCTGAGCACGAGTTTCCTGACGCTGTGCGGGTACTGCGCCGCGTAGGCGTAGGCGACCATCGTGCCGATGTCGTGGCCGACGACGTTCACGTCCTGGTCCTTGCCGAGCGACACCAGGAGCGCGTGCAGCGTGGCGGCCATGGTCTTCTTGTCGTAGCCGGACGACGGGGCGTCGCTCCGGCCCGCGCCGGGCAGGTCCGGCGCGACGACGGTGTAGTGCTCGGCGAGCGCGGGCATGATCGCGTGCCACTCGTACCAGGTCTGGGGGTAGCCGTGGATCAGGACCAGGGTCGGGCCGTGGCCGCCGATCACGTAGTCGATGCCGGTCCCCGCGACCCGGGTCCTGTGTTCGCCGAAGCCGGCGGGTATCTGCTCGCCGGCCGGGGCCGCGGGCCCGGCGGAGGCCGCGGCCGTGAGGGTGGTCGAGCCGAGGCCGACGGCCAGGGCGAAGACCGCGGCCACCAGGCGGCGGGATCTGGGCAGGCGGAATCTCACTGGTCTCTCCAGGGGATGAGAGGGGATGAGAGGGGAGGAGGGGCGCGGCGGGCTCGGCGCCGCCGTTCCGTGACGGCCCGTCAGAGGGATTCGACGAGACCGCCGTCGATGACGAAGTCGGCGCCGGTGATGTTCGCCGCCCGGGGACCGGCGAGGTAGAGCACGAGATCGGCCACCTCCGACGGCCGGGTGAAGCGGCCGGTCACCGACTGGTCCGCCGCGCCGCGGGCCACCTTCCCGGGGTCGACGCCCCGAGACTGGCCGACCGTGGCGGCGACACCGTCGGCGCCCTGCCACAGCGCCGTCTCCACCGGGCCGGGACCGATGGTGTTCACCCGCACACCGCGCGGCCCCACCTCCTTGGACAGGGCCTTGCAGAAGTTGGTCAGCGCCGCCTTCGCCGCGCCGTAGTCGATGACCAGCGGGTCCGGCAGCCGGGCGTTGACCGAGGAGACGGTGACGATACGGCCCGCGCCGGTGGCGAGCAGGTGCGGCAGCGCGGCCCGGGTGGCGCGGACGGCGGCCATGAAGTTGACCGTGAACGTCCACTCCCAGTCCTCGTCCGTCACGCCGAGGAAGCCGTCGACCCGCGGCCGTACCGCCCCGACGTTGTTCACCAGGACGTCGACACCGCCATGGAGCGCCACGGCCTCGGCGACCAGCGCGGCCGGACCGTCCGGCGTCGCGAGGTCGAGTTCCACGACGGTGAGCTCGGCCCCCTGCTTCACGTGCCGGTCGAGGGCGTCGGTGCGTTCCCTCGAACCCGCGACGACGCGGGAACCGGCCGCGAGGAAGGCCTCGACGACGGCCAGCCCGATGCCCCGCCCGGCGCCGGTGACCACGACGGTCCGCCCGGCCAGGCCCGCGTCGGCATCGGACGTCGCGGCGGTCCGGGACGCGGGGGAGGTCATCGCCCGGTCTCCTGACCCTGCTGCCGCAGCCAGGTGAGTACGGTGTCCGCGACCTCGCGCCAGCCGCCGTCGATCGTCAACGAGTGCCCGCGGTCGGGGAAGTTGATGATGTCGGTGACCGCCTCGGAGTGCCGGTACTGCTTGAGGGTGGCCCGGGTGACGACCTCGGGCACCGTGTGGTCCTTGCCGCCGGAGACGAGCAGCAGCGGGCCGCGTCCGCTGTTGTCCGTGTCGACCTTCGCCGGCGAGTGGGGGTTGAAGTTGGCGGAGGCGGCCTCGTACAGCGGCTTGCCCGGCGCGGGGATGGCCCAGCGTTCGTAAAGGGCCGCCGATTCCTCCTCCGCGACGGCGTTGCCGAACGCGAACCGGAACTGCTCCGCGGTCAGGGAGACCGCCCGGCGCTTGTTGGCCGGGTTCTTGAAGACCGGGAGCGTCGCCTTCAGCGCGGACAGCGGCAGGGGCAGAACGCCCTTGATCTGCGCCGCGTCGATCGCGACCGCCGCGGCGGCGCGGTCCTGGCCGAGCAGCTTCTGCGCGATCATCCCGCCGAACGAGTGGCCGATCAGGAGGGGCCGCGCGGGCAGCGCCTCGATCAGGGTCGCGTAGTGCTCTACGACGTCGTCGATGCCGTAGCCGGCGATGCTCTCGGGGTTCTGGCGCGCCTCCTCGACGGTGGCGGGGTCGCCGGGCCATCCGGGCGCGGAGGGGTCATAGCCCTCCGCGCGGAACAGCTCGATCCACGGCTGCCAGGAGGTGCTGTGCAGCCAGAGCCCGTGGATGAAGACCACGGGAAGGGGGACGGTCATGGCTGGGCCTCTTCTCTGCGGGTGTCCTGACCCGGCATGTGCACACGAAACCGGGAATCCCGGTGCCCTCGCACTGGGGAGACACCCCAGTGGTTCAGGGGCGATGCTCCGGGCCTTGATCCAGTCGGCCATGTACTCGCATGATGCGGGCGGGAGTTGAGACACTCTCCTGCACTCCGCAGACAACCGAAAAAGGCCCCCGGCCCGCGTTTCCGCGGGCCGGGGGCCTTTTTCCAAGGGTGAGTGACGGGACTTGAACCCGCGACTTCCTGGACCACAACCAGGTGCTCTACCAGCTGAGCTACACCCACCATGCCCGGTCGTTCACTCTGCGAGTTTCCGACCGGCCGAGAAAAAGTGTACAGGGTCCGAAGGGGTGCTCGCGCACGGCTTTTACGGGGTGGGCAGGACGTGCTTCGCGGCGATCGTGCGGGCGGTGTCGGAGTCGGGTCCGGGCTGCGGGACGAAGATCGCCTCGCGGTAGTAGCGCAGCTCCGCGATGGACTCGCGGATGTCGGCGAGGGCGCGGTGGTTGCCCTTCTTCTCGGGGCTGTTGAAGTACGCCCGCGGGTACCAGCGGCGCGCCAGCTCCTTCACCGAGGACACGTCCACGATGCGGTAGTGCAGGTACTCCTCCAGGGTCGGCATGTCACGGAGGAGGAAACCGCGGTCGGTGCCGACCGAGTTGCCGCACAGCGGGGCCTTGCCCGGCTCCTTGACGTGCTCCCGGATGTACGCGAGGACCAGCTCCTCCGCGTCGGCCAGCGTCGTACCGCCGGCCAGCTCGTCGAGCAGGCCGGATGCGGTGTGCATCTGGCGTACTACGTCCGGCATCGTCTCCAGCGCCTGGTCCGGCGGGCGGATGACGATGTCCACCCCTTCGCCGAGCACGTTCAGCTCGGAGTCGGTGACGAGGGCGGCCACCTCGATGAGAGCGTCGTCTGACAGCGAGAGGCCGGTCATCTCGCAGTCGATCCACACCATGCGATCGTTCATGTGTCTAACCCTAAGGTGCGCGCCGCCCGGCTGGACCGACCGTGCGGTGACCTTGTGGTGCGGGAGCGCGCGAAAGCGTCCGGAGTGTGCGAAAACCCTGGAGCGCGCGCGAAAGCCCTCGGAGATCTCCTGGCGGAGACCTCCGAGGGCTCGCTGTCGCTAGGTCGCGCTGCGCTGCCCGGGCAGGCTCGCGCCCGCCCGGCTGGTGGCGTACGCCTCACGGCCGTTCTCCGCCGGTGGGGCGGAGGAGGCCGACGCGGACGCCGCCGCCGACAGTGCGCCGGCCGCCGTACGACGGGTCTGCATCGGGACCGGGCCCTCCGGGTGGAGCGAGGGCGGCAGGCCCGCCGGTCCCAGGGACGACGGACCGCCGGGCTGGCCCGGGGCGCCGTCGCCGTCCACCTGCTTGTCGCCCTGGGGCCTGCGGGCGCGGTACGCGGCCCGGTAGGCGGCGGGCGACGAGCCCAGCTGGCGCCGGAAATGGCCGCGCAGTGCCACCGGTGAGCGGAAGCCGCAGCGCCCCGCGACCTCGTCCACCGAGTAGTCCGACGTCTCCAGCAGGCGCTGCGCCTGGAGCACCCGCTGCGTGATCAGCCACTGCAGGGGAGCGCTCCCGGTGAGCGAGCGGAAGCGGCGGTCGAACGTACGCCTGCTCATGTACGCGCGTGCCGCCAGCGTCTCCACGTCGAACTGTTCGTGGAGGTGCTCCAGCGCCCAGGCGACGACCTCCGCGAGCGGGTCGGCGCCGATCTCCTCTGGTAAAGACCGATCGAGGTAGCGCTCCTGACC
>Ga0307511_10001844_pt1 | contig 22257 bp, 16 predicted proteins | sample 13_EM_MG_FD_200266 | JGI IMG/M metagenome (GOLD analysis project Ga0307511, IMG submission 200266) | Populus trichocarpa ectomycorrhiza microbial communities from riparian zone in the Pacific Northwest, United States - 13_EM | ecosystem: Host-associated > Plants > Roots > Unclassified | place... | reverse complement strand
AGTCATAATCCGCCAACTACTTGTTAGTATCCACTGGTTCCTACTAGGAGTGGAAGGTGGTTATATTATGCCGGTGCATATATATAACTTCCTTACAATCGCGAGCGGGTTCCGGGGCGAGTTGCGGCTACAGTGTGGCGAGTCGAGTGTCGGGCTGAGTGAGGGATCGGTGGGGTAAACTCGTACCGATTCGGCTTGTGGCGCACAGTAGCAGTAAATATATAGATCTCCAACCGCCTTAACGTGCATGAACTAGCAGTGAATATATAGAACTGCAACCGCCTGAACATGCATGAACTAGCAGTGTATATATAGAACTCAAACTGCCTGAACATGCAAGAAATCTATGAACTTGAAGTCAATATATAGAACTCCAACCGCCTGAATGTACATGAACTAGCAGTGAATATATAGAACTCCCTCAACCACCTGAACATGTATGAACTTGGAGTGAATATATGGATCTCCAACCGCCTAAACGTGCATGAACTTGCAGTGAATATATACATCTCTATGAACTACAGTCGTACTTGTGCATTTTTAAGGTATATTGACTTCTTGAGAAGCGTGCCGACACGGACTGATGACGACAATACCCGAACAGACCAACAAGTCAACTAGAGCGTAGTTTTAGCCTTAATACAAGGTCTGATACTTCAGAAGTCATAGTTACATCAACCTGTTTTTCCAATCTAGACTCGGTTACCATACAAATTTTGCCAAGCGACCACTACTAACTAGGCTATAAACTAAAAAACAAGGTTTTATACTAGACCCTCCATAGGAGCGGTTGTGCCAACCAGACTAAAGACTACTACCACACAGTCGAATCTGAGTAGGTCTAGTCTGGCAGGGGGTCATACTTCCGTCACTTGCACTTGCTGACACATTGAGATTCCTCCAATTAGCTTCCCATGCCACATGCATTTCTACCTGAAACATGCATGACTAACCCGAAGTCCATTGCTAGTATTAACATAGGATCTATTTCGTCCTCCACTTGCACCACAACCCCGATCTAGCCCCACTAACACCACTATTCTGGCATGCCCATCTACCTCAAGAACATTAGCACCAACATATTCCCCCCTTCAAAAGACAACCCGCTGTCTCTTGCCGCCAACATTTCCTCCCTCTCCTCTAGTGTTTCCCAACAAACCAGACAAAATGCCAAGATCGCTGAAAAACTCAACTATATAAGGAAATCTTTCGCTCCATTCCTCCGTCTCCTCTCCCATCAACTTCTGCAATCATAATAAAGAATCTAACATAACTGCAGACCAAGCAACTGACCAACCGACCTATACATTTCTTAATTCCACTATCCCACGTTGTCATTATTGCCAAAGGGAGCTGTTGCAATTAATGCCAGGGGGTGTGTATTATCGGAATGAATCCTGAACTTGGTTGGGAGGTGTGGCTCAGCGGATTCTGCTGGATTCAGCCGCATTAACGGATATATACTTTCTTGGCCTAGACTGAGTAGATAATAAATGGACCTGTGTATCTTGGTACGAAGACTGGTGCAAACCCCTTTCCATCATATTTGGATTCCTTCTTCCAAACGGGGTGGATGGCATCTCGTTCTACCACCACTCTAACCACTCCTCCGGCATGCCTTTCTACCTCCACTTACACCACTCTTCCGGCATGCTGTTGTACCCCTGACACCACTCCACCGGCCTGCCGTTCTACCTCAAGAGGACTGGGTTCCGCTGTGGGTTTTAATGCTGGAATTGTTATTAACAAACTCGGAACCTCTAAAGCAATGACTCACACTATAGCAAACGCTAGCCTGGCACGATTGTAACCACCTCCGACCTCTTTTAATGAAAGAAAAATTAGTTGACTTTAATAACAAAAGAAAATTCACCTAGTACCAGAAACTGATCTACAGGCTTGAGAAGAAATCTATAAAGATTTCAAATATTAATTCTCATGATTTGGAATTGGAAAATGGCTGGGCAAGCAATTAATTGAACCGCAATTTGAATAATGTCAGAATGTTCAGTCTGAAGATATTAAACAAGATGGACATCAATTGGATAAAAATGAGTTGAAGCAAGGACAGGTACGGAAGAATGGAGCAGAAATCTCAAGACTCTATAAAGCATGAGATGGGAGAGGTCTAAAACATGCAGCTAAACAGGATGCGCAACGCCTGCATGTACAGGCATCTACCCAATTCAAGACATCCAGCAAGACATCTAGTAAGAAATCCAGTAAGGAATCCTGTGGGACATTTGGAAAGCAACAACCTTTCACACTCCATTGTGGCAAATAAAGAGCGCAAGCTAGTCCAATTGACATCTCCAGTAACTCCCCAAGCTACTATGAGATTGAGGATGAGTTTGCAGCAAATTCAGAAACCCCCATTGCCTGCCCTCCACTACCCCCCTCCCATCCCCGTAGGCTTACCCTAGGGCCCTCAAACAGCTCCCGTACACCCCGTGGCCAGCGCCAGCTCTCTACACCATCTATTGGTGCCATCAGGCGCACCGCTAGGTTCCGCAGATAATTTCTGCCTTTGTTTGATATGTATAGTTTGAAATATATTGAACTGTCCGGCCACCCCGTCGTGTCCGGAAACTTGGTCGTGCACTCTAACCCAATTCAGAACATGTTCTACCCTAAAACAATCTAATTCTCGCCTGCGCCATTCCGAAGAACAACCTCATATGGTAGGAAATAACTCTCTTAATAACAGTAACATCACACGATAGCAGCGAAATTCCCCTTTTATGGCACGGAATCGCCTCTAACCAGCGCATAATCACACGTAGGGCACCACCACCCAGAGATGGTAGAAGACCTCTCGCTGGGGCAGCAAAACAAGTTTCCCTCCCTGGGGCAGCGAATTCACTCTTGTTAAGGCAGTGACATCACTCGTTGCCATTGATATCAATCCCTTTATCTTTTACCTGACTACAGCACCATACCCATGTAACAGCCTCGATACTATCACTTCTACTCTTGCTATCCCATCTATTTCTGCATTCAGGCCGAACTTGAGCTATTCTTCTCTGCAGGAGGGATATTTCGCCACCACATCGAGGGAACTAATTTCGCCGTTCCAAAGATAGGAGTTTCGCTCCTGCAGGCAGTGTTCTTTCGCCCCCTGGCTATGGTGTTCATACTGTTGCTGAAGGAAGTTGGATTCCAATGCTTCAGATAGAGGCATCACGCTGGGTGATTGCACTGCTGTTGGGTTCTTAAATCAGTCTATAATAAGGTAGCTTCACTACCAGGGGGTGTTTTTGCCTCGAAATCTTTGTTAATTTGTTTTTAGATACTCATTACTCCTATACAACCCCTTCGTGGGGTCATGGGGAGCCACTCGTAAGGCCGAGAGCTTGTCCGGGGGGCTCTTCATAAGCCTGCTAGCGGCTTGCATTAGAGTAATGAGTATTTAAAAAAATAAAAATAAAAATTGTGTAGCCAGCAAATGCAAATCAAATCACAAAGTTTCTATCGACCTCTCCCATACAAAGCCCCATATGGGTGCCCCAAGAATTCTTCCACTCCGTCTATGAAATTGTTTTCTTCATCCTCACTGACTTTTGCGATTTTACCTCTGAGAGCAAGTTGGGGGGGTTGCTTTCGGACGACATGCTATTTAAATTTAACGAAAAGCATTGTATGGTAGCTGAATCAGTGGGGTGTACACGAGTCTCCCGAAAGTGATCAGTGCCAACCAGACTCAGTATGCCTTTATGTTTGTTCTGCACCTCTATACAATTCATGGATAGCGTTAATTGTTTTGTACTTGCTTATACCACTATTTTGGCTTTCCGCCAGTCATGTGCTAGTCACGTGGCTGCTTTGCCAAGTCCTTTGTCAATGTGATTCTTATCTCCCACGACCCACAAACAAAACTAAAGGCGCGTTTCACCAACGCAAGAAGACCCAGGCTCCCCTCTCTCGACAGATTCAGGCCCAGCCCATACGTATCGATATAGCCTTGGTCGACGCTAGTCCCGCATCCCACAGCTCATGCATCCGCTACATGTTAGTTTCCAAAGCCCATCCGATTCCACAGTCTAGCGGTCATCGTCCAATACAACCCCTCAATGCGCGATCACCAACTCCAACAATAGTATCCTCTCGTGTGATAGCTAACGCTTACATTCTCAATTCCGACATTAACACTCCGGCGCACTCAATTTCGCCCACTGGTGGCGGTGGTAATGCATTAGACAACATTAATCTTCGCAGCCTTGAACTACAGCCCCAGACCCTCGATACCCAAACCCTTGATAATGATGACGATAGCGATGAAGATTGCACTCCAGGAGTACCCAATATAAGTCTTCGCAGGCTTAAAGGACACCATCGGACCCCCGGTAGCGATGATGATAGAATTTCGGTAGCAGATCACTGCAGTCTTAAAGTACAGCGGAGAACCCCTGAGCAAAGTGTTTTACATACATCCTTCCTGATGACACCCTCAAATTCGGTTGAGCTACTACCAATTGCAGCAATAAAACGAGAGAATGTCTTATCATGCCCCGAGAATCATGATAACCCTCTCCCTCCTGTCCTATCATTCTCCACCAACCTCTATGACCCTCTCCCGCAAACAATTTCAGAGCTTACACCTTACCTACTCTGCTCACTGTCACGGTCTCTAACCTACTCTCCCGATTTTCCCTATGGCAAGTCTAGAATTGCCATCCCAAAACTTACTATTCCGATCTTTCGCAAATGGAAAGCCCCGTATACGCGACATCTATTCTCCAATGAATTTCCCTCTCTCTAGGAGTACTGTCCTGATACCCAAACCTTCACAATTAAATGCATGCCCACTCCAGTCCATGAGGATATACCGGATTATGCTATGGCGAATATATTTGATGCGATAGCAATACATACTGGGATGTCCACGCGGGACACCACCAAGGCAATCCACTTGCGTACTGATTCCGAGATTGATACTGGTGAGGATGGGAGTGGGGGCAGGAAAATCCCGGATATCTCTATTCAGGTCCGCTTGCATCCACCCCAACCTCGCATATTTTTCACTGGAATTGTTTGGGAAATTGGTGTTTCACAATCATTGGCGAGTTTAAAGCAGAGAGCAAGGATGTTTTTGTCTCACAGGGGGATGGCAAAGGATGTCAACATACATTTGGTGGTTTTAGTGTACGTGGATGAGGAAGAAGGACCCAAAGAGTATCTCGGCGAAAATGGAGAGGTTATTATGATCAGGCAAAGGGCAAAAAGCATAAAGTGGGATTGGCCAAAGCAATGGTTTGAGAATAGAGGAGTAGTGGAGGAGGTTAACAGGCTTGGTGGGATGAAAAAATCAGTCAAGGATGAATTGAAGCAGGAAATCAGTTCACGGTTGTTGGAACAGGATCAGCTCGGCCTGTTGATGCCATCACTGATGGAGTTATTGGGGGCGCACCTAATCACATACCATAGAAGCGAGAGCTTTCAACAGGTTACTAGTGCAGCAGGAGTGGATAACCAACCGGATGAGAATGAGGCTACCGGACAGCATGAAAATGTGCCAGAAGAGCAGAGCTCGGATAATGAGCAAGGGTCGGAGGGTTATCCCAGAGACTCGGAGGGTGCGCAAGGCTCTACAACTTAACACGACTCAGACTCATCTGGGCACTCACTCAAAGACTTGACTAAAGTAGATCCAATATCCATAGATTCTGCTTCCGACTCCAAACAAGCATCAGACGATAGTGATGGAGCCCTCGGAATTCACAAAATAACCTCAATTCCTCTGATGCGCCATAGCACCCCCTTCGCCAATCTTTCTGCCCAAGACTTCTCCATTAGCATTGCTGAACTCTTTGGCCCCCTCCCCACTCCACCCGAAATCCTCCAGAAAATCCCCCCAATTTTTGGCCCCAATTTGGACCAAAAGATTCACTTCCCACTACATGACCTAGTTGAAACGATTTTAGATGGTCGCGAGGGAACGAAACATTGGAGGGCGAGGGATAGAGCAAAAGGGATTGTGGAGCGGGCATGGGCGGAGGTAGCAGCAGCGGAGGAAAGGCTTCAGAATGAGATACACAACTTGAGGGTTCTTGCCAATAGAGAAGCCACGTTGGTTGGCAGAAGGGTGAAGAAGATGCTTGAGGAAGAGAGGGATGAGGAGGAAGGGCACGGGGCGCGAGGCACAGATAGAGGGCAGAAGGGAGTTAGAACAGATATCATGTTGAACTGATTAATACCTCCTACTATAATGTTTCCTATATTAGATGTATGAATTGACAGAGGGCGAAAGCAGCAGGAGAGCGGCCCCTGAGTAGAGTTTCCTTACTTCGTTTCCGATTTCCTGCTTTCGTCGAATCGAGCATGTACGTAGATTATTAAACTGAGACCCTTCACCTTGTTCATGACTTCACAAAGGAGCAGGAACATCGACGCCATTAGCTTGCACATATATAATGAATCCACTCCCAAAGAAAAGAAAACATGCTTCCGACATTTCCTAGCCACTATTATGTGTCTTTTTATTTATTTTTTTATATATACTCAGGTACCCGTCAGCGCCTTAAGGGCACTATGTAGGGCCTCCCGGAACCCCGGGAGAAATCAAGAGAAAGTCAAGTTAATCTGACGCTTCACGCATTATAGACATGGGTGGCCACGTTAATCTGGCTCTCCGGCGAAAATACAGTAAGTGAGACAGGGTAATTGCAGTGCTCCCACGAGAGTCATAACCCTTCCTCTAATACTCAACTCTGAGGCCGCCTCCTCCTCCTCCTCCTTCTGTGTACGTTCGAGTGGGAGCCAAGGGTGCCCTCTTCAATGGTACCCGTTGTAAGTCGTCGTCCGCAGGGTTTCCCTGCCTAAGCACAGGGAGGTCTTGATGGTGGGTTCCTCCAGGTAAAGAACCACGGAGGAGCAGTTCACTATAATGCATCTGTTTGATGATCACAAGCGGGTTGACGTCGTTGGCATAGCTGTACATTTTGACCCTTGCCTCGTCAGTGCCAAGGGTGTAACTGGGGGCTTTGCATAATCTGGTTGAGCCTTCTAGTTAGTGACAATAGTTGTCAGATCCTGTTGTCCGCATGCCTGAGGGTCCGCATAGGGTTGACTTGGTAGAGGACTAGTAAAATTAGGCTTCCCTGTAGAGTGCATAGTTCCATCACTCCTTCGCCTCGTATTGTACTGTCCCACACCATCGGGAACCTGAGGGGTTGAAGGAACCCCTGGACGTATTTGGTGATGTTGGCGGATACCACCCCTTCACTTAGGTCTCACAGTGTAGCCTACCTTCTTAGGTTGTTGAATGTTAAAATGATATTCTTGACTAGCAGAGTGAACTACTCCCCCACCTTCACCACGCTTTGTTTCTTGCTTATGGTCAGTATGAGTGCATGAGTTGCTGACCTCTCTTCCAGGGAGCCGTACTGGCGGTGATGGAAGATGCCTTGGACTTCTTCTACCTTATAAGCCTGGACCTTGTCTGAAAGCTTTCCCGCAGTATTTGTAGAAAATCGTTCTACGGCGCGGATGATCTCATGAGATAGAGAAGAAGACTATATTCATATACTATATAGAAGAAGAAGAAGACTCGCCTTGCTTAATGATAGGAAATTGTAAGGAAATTCTTTGTTCTAAATATTTTTTTTGAATGTTCTGTTTACATGATCTCAGAATATAACAGAAACCGAGAGAAAAAAATATCTGCTATCGCCGGGCTTACTACCTCGTATGCAGCCACATTCTCAAGCATCCTGCGTCAGCGTATTACGCTTGGATCAGCTTACTTCAACAGTATTGGCCCGGACAATGGGTCTCCACCCGCTGACCAGCCATAGGTCATTCCTGGGTTTAGGGATAATATGCAAATTCTATATGTTGTCCAACTCCAATGGCTGTTGCCCCATAGGGGTTACTATGGCCACCTGGTGCAGGACTGTCTTGCCGAAGTGTGTGTACTTGTGGAGCTTGAGGAGCTGGTATGAGATGCCATCTTGGCGGGGGGCGGAGTTGTTGTTGGAGCTGGCCAGTACGTTTGATGCCTTACGCCTTATCTCCCTTAATGCCGCCTCAAAAGAGGGGTGACTAGGCTATTGGGGCTGGTGAGTCGTATTCTGGGTTTGCTACTAGGTATTATTCGTGCAATTCACTATCTTTGTGTTGGTCTGTCCGTAATAGTTTACCCCGTACCTTCGTGGGGTCGTGGATCAACTATTTGTACCTGAAGGGGTCTCTAGCGATCAGTGTGATGCCTCAGTGGTTCCGCGGAGCTAAACCTCCCATCCAAGCTCCCGATTCCTTGTGATAAAATACACCTGCTGGCATTAATTGCAACAACTCCCTTTGGCAATAATTGCAACGTTGGATGCTGGAATTAAGAATTGTATCGGTCGGTTGGTTGGTCTGCAGTCTTGTTGGCTTCCTAATTATGGTTGCAGAAGTTGGTTGGAGAGGAGACGGAGGAATTGAGCGAAAGATGTGATTCCATAGTTGAGATTTGCTGCGATCTTGGAGTTTTGTTTCATTTGTTGGGAAACACTAGAGGAGTCGCAGGAAATGATGAGTTTTGCGGTGGGGGCGGGGCGGCGAGAAGTCTTTTGAAGGGGGGGATATGTGGGTGCTGATACTCTTAAGGTAGAAAGGCATGCCGGAGGTGTGGTGTGAGTGGAGGTAGAAATGGATCTCTGGGTCGTAGTGCAAGTGGAGGTCGAAGTAGATCCCTAGTTAATACTAGCAATGGACCCTGGGTTAGACATGGAGGTATCTGGCAATTGCAGGGTGCTGGTTAGCAAGTGGAAGCGACGGAGGTAGTAATCTCAGTTAGTCGTCTTAGTCTGGTTGTAGGTATCAGGTTTTGTTAGAAGGTTGCCGATCTCTGGGCGGGAGTGTGAGAATTGGCATGATATGTTACCATAGTTTGGACCTGTAAGGTTGTCTATATCGTCACAGCTATAGAGTGTTTAGATGCCATTTATGCATAAGTTTGGCTTGTATAATAGCTGGTTTCATAAACCCCACGGACTTGCCATAGAGGGGGTTTTTATGCATATCTCGTTGCAGCCATAGAGGGACTTTCAGGCACATTTTGTTTGGAAATATGCATGAAAAGTCTCTCCAAAACTCCCTCTGTGGTGGGGATGAGATATGAATGAAACCCCCTCTAAAACTCTGTCCATGGCAAGCACGTGATGTGGATAGAACTGCTGCTAGACCTCCCCACGTAGAGATCCTATAACCAGATCAGAGATCCCATAAGATAGCAAAACAGGGGCATATGCATGACGGCTTGGCAGCCAGGCTTGTCGACGACACATTGCTAACTAAGACGATAATATTTATGCTAGCGCACTCTCGCTATGGCCTGCACCTGTACAACACGTTTCCTCCAAAACGAAAGGCTAAAATCGCTGCATAACTCGACATCTTTCGCTCAATTCCTCCCTCTATAAGGAAACCAACAAAACTGCAGACCAACCAACCGACCAACCGACCGATACATTTCTTAATTCCACCATCACGTTGCAATTATTGCGCGAGCAGCTGTGTTTTATCCGCATGAATCGGGAGCTTGGTTGGAAGGTTTGGATCCGCGGATTCTTAATAAACTAATACATATAATACAAATTACAGCAAGACTTCAGACCAACCGACCGACCAACCGACCGATACATTTCTTAATTTCACTTTTCCACACTGCAATTATTGCCAAAGGGACCTTTTACAATTAATGCCACCAGGTATGTTTTATCTGAATGAATCGGGTGCTAGTTGGAGATTTGTTTTTATTTCTTTATATATACTCATTACTCCTACGCGGTGTGTCATGAGGAGCAACCCCGAATTCAGGTACGTACAATTTAATATATACTCACCGGCAGAGTGAGAGAAACGGGCTCCAAGAATGACCAAAGGCAAGACCAACATCAGCAACCCAGCAACAAATCCACGCGCAATAACCAGAGAAACAACAGCAGCGCCTCTGAGCTCAATTCCCAACAAAATTATTACCCGAGTAGATATCAACAACATTAGTTCTACAACAAAGCAGTTCCATACAGTGCTCTCTCTATTACTCCGTTACCCCTGTCAATCTCTTGCAGGTTCCAGGGCACTCCTCATACGGCCCTTAAGGCTGTGCATAGGTGTAGGTGAGGATATAAAAATCAAAATAAAACTATTACGTACTCGCTTATGCATTTCCTTACTTGGACGCATAGCTCACCGCTGATTCCCTAATCTCTATTTGCCGGCCGGCTTGAAACGGGCGGTGGATTGGTTGGCTCAACGATTTGGGTAGTAAAAGTAATGGGGGCAAGATGTCATTGACTTGAGGTTCAAAAGAACAAGGGGAAGGCAGTACCAGAGAAGCCTCATTTGTTCAAAATCGCAAGGTAATGCCTGGAGAGGGGGATCTCCTTTGTCAAAATTTCACATGGGGAGGACCCAACATCAAGAGGTCGAGGTGTGGCGGGGCAGGTCTTTCTATTAATCTGTATATGAATGCCACAGCAGCGGCAGATTAACTTGCATGCTACGGGGGGCGCCCAATGGCACCACGAGAGAGCCCGATAGGAGTAATCAGTATTTGAAAAAATAATGAGGATTGGTTGGCTCGGGGGTAAAAGAGAGAAGTGTGTATATATTTTCTCATGGTTATATCTTTGGAGACTATCCTTTCATGTTCGTAGATACGGGGCGGGGAATGGCCTGGTGGTTGGATAATCCTGTCATGTGTCCACTCAAGGATGTGTTCCCTTGATGGCCAGATAGTTCAGATACGAGTAATGAGTTGCCTAATAAAAACGTACAAGTATCAATTTTTTATAAACAGCAAGCAGGTCGTTCAAGTCACTGCCCTAGCATCTACCTAAACGGACTTTCAATACCACTAATCCAACTATGAGCTGCCCTTACTCTCATGATCCTATCATAGCCATTGTAGCATACACAACATATCCCTCCAGTTGACCAGATCCATCTCCACCCAGTTGGCCGTAGCAATCATTTCTCTCCAAGGTTCGTTTGCCTCCAGTGCACTACATAGTCTCAATAATCTTATCTGCTCCTCCAAGTTAGGCATTTGTACATGGTTATAGCTATATCCCTGAAGGGTAAAGGGGAAAATGAGCGTATTCATGAGAAGCACAAAGGCCAGGTAATCATGCGACTTCTCTGGGCGATACAATATTTGTGACAGTGGTGAGCAGTCCATGTTGTTATCTTCGTTTGAGACATGTACATGCTCGAACGGATCCAAGACCATAGATTATTCACTATCATAGATGATGTAACCTGCATTACCAAGGGGACCCTCAGTTGATCCCGAAGAGGTGCCTTCAGCGTCGTGGTAACCACTGCTAGAGGAAGACCGGCGGAGAAGTTCGCAGGGACAACAAATGTAGCCTCCTTCATAGTGGCACTCTTTGCTAAGGGTCGCAGCGCGGTCAAAATCAATCAAGATACCTCACCAATGCCGGTTAGTACCACGTTGACCCGTGGCGCCCTGCCCCACAGCTTCATGGTTTTGGACAAATACAATGAAGTTATCGCCTCGCACATTACGATTTGCCATACCATAGTTGTGAACCCATTGCAGTGCTATGAGGAGATCCTCCAAACAGCGCAGGAAAGACGAGGAATCTGGGAACAGCTCGGGGCAGATTTGTTGGCCGACCGGTTGGATGCCAAATTCCACCGTGCTGACACCCTGAGATAGTGTATCGTTGACAAGGGTTGGGATGGATATTAGTTTGTGAGGGCACTACAGAGATTTGAGTAAATTAATTTCCTTCTCAATCCCAGGCATCCACAGTGGCATGGGTGCGGTTTTCACAATGACCTTAGCCTCTTCACGACAGAAGACAGCAACGACGGAACTGGAGTTTCGCAGAAGAACACAGACTAAGCTACCTGCTTCATCCGAAAAGCAATATTCAACGGGATTGGCCTCTGCTGATGTCAACTTCATATACAAGTGTTTGAGGGCAACGCTGAGGGGCACTGTGCGGTACTGCCAAAGCTTACTTGTGTGCGCTCCTCGAGCACTAGTTCGCCGGCTGTGGCCTTTTAAGATACCAGTGGAACATTTAAGCACATATGCATCCTTGAGGTTCGTCAGTAAGCCCAAGAAGACCTTGCGACCATCCTGGGCGTTTGCGAGAATAGTCAAGTAATCTAGGATCTGGCCAAAGTTTTCAGAGGTCCCGAGTTTATTGTTCGCACTATTACCGAAACCTTTCACGTCAATGATGGCGGCAGTGTTGAATTTGTCTGGAGAGTTTGTATAATGTTGTTTAACTATGTCGGGCGCACGATCATTGTGTAACCGCACACGATGTGTATCAATGATGTAAGTTGCCATCAGGCCAAATGTATACTACTCATCAAAATACTCTTGCAAGAGTCGCACGACGTTGATATAGTCCATATTAATTTCTTCGGTGCATGCCTGGTGCATCAAGTCCTCGCTTACTCTCATTTCTAACTCGGTTCGAGAGGGGCTGGACGATTGAACTCCAGGAACACGTGACGGTGGGTCCGAATCGATCGTTGAGTTTGGATCACCGATTGCCCTAGTCCATGCCTTCGCTCGCGACGTAGAACCGAGATGACGGGTGGTGCGATTGTATGGAACCTGGAGAAAGTGCCCCGGCACCATTGGATCATGAATGGCTTCTGCAATGGTCTGTAGGGTTTTGATATCATTACCAGTCTTGGTATACATTGCGACTATAGTATTTAGTTAGATGATGCGACATTGAAGTTCGTTTAGATCCGTGGCATGTTGGTTTTGGAGATCAGGTTTCATAGACTCCATGGCCTTTTCGAATCCCACTTGGAGGACCTGCTTCTCTGCCTGAAGTTGTACGTATACTAGTTTAATGTGGGGTTCGGTAACCTAAAATCCCAGCAAGCGAACACCTCAATACCAACACATAAACACAAACTAACTTGTCAGTGGGGTTAACCTGCGAAACAAGTCTCTCAAAAACGATCTCTTTGAAAGCAGTCGTGGGAACCTGTTCCAAAAGGCTAAGGGTCGCTGCTGCAGAATTGGCACACACCCAGAGCGCGGGTAGTGTTTCGGCAGGTTTTGATATACATGAGATAGACATTTCCTTCGATGTATTGTAAAGTTTATCAGGCCTGGTAGTTCTGTTCTGGGAGTGGAACTTGGATAGGGCGGGATCGTGTCGCGACTGTGTTTCGCCTCAGCCAAGTAGATGAGCGATGTGGCACATTTACACTAGCCTCTAAGCGTTGTTTTGCTGCCAAGAAGATTTTGAGTTAAACCTGTTATGCAAACCAATTGTTTATAATGCCCCGCGCCTACCCCCATGGAAGTGTAACCAGACTACACGGAAGCGTACACTTGCATTGCAGTCTGACACCCTTGGCAAGTGGGGGTTGACTAATAGGGACCAGTCCCGTTCAGGAATACCAGTAATAAAACAATAGCTAGTCTTGTAATATACGGTCATATATCAAATAACATGTCACATGAGCTAGTTGGTATCGGAGGCACATTTTACCATACCCTCAATGCGAATAGCTTCATGATGACTAACGTGCGCCAAAGCACTTTGCCTGTAGCAACCAGACTCCCGCATATGATTAGTAACTGGGCTTTATGATTAGTCTTCTTCCATCACCAAACAAGACATGCCCTGCCCAATTAAGATTGATACCAGCTGATGTCCATTGCAACCATTTACCGACCTGTCCGGACCGCAAAGATGGAGTTGGTACAGTCGCCCCGATGAAACCTTGAATCAACCGCAATTCAGCCACCTCTGCGACCACACTCCATCTGCAGGGCAAACTTGCAATCGCGCAGAACAGGTTCAAAGTCGCATGCGTTTAAACAGAAAACAGTTGAGTACCTATTTCCTAGTCACATCACAAGTCATACACGAGTGTTCCGCTCCTCCATATATCGACCACTTTTCTGTGGAGTGAAGATGGTTATTCCCTTCTTCCGTGAAGAGATAATCATTCTTGCTTCACCTTGTTAGTGGAGCTCTATTTGACCTTCCTTCCCGGAGGCTTAATGTTCATTACCAAGTCTGCAAAAGATTTTTTTCCGATATTCCATTACCGCCTCTCCGTTTAGCGATTACTCTAGCATGCTAATTGTTTCACTGATTCCAAATTTAAACAGATGACGGGGCATAGATGGGTTTTTCCCTAGCCCAGTTAAACATTCTTGTTGCTGCACGAATTATCACAGACTCACTACACGGAGCGTCTTGCACAACATCAGACCGCGGAGAAGGCAACTGTAGCTGCGTTACCAACTTTTTTTAGGGTATGGCATTGGAAATCCGATACTCCTGCCTACAATAGCACAATTTGCGACAGCAAGGCATTTGATGCGGAATACTAGGCCTTTAGTTTTTCCGACAATCAAAGGGTACCGCCTGATGCCACGAAATCCATTGGAGATACCAGTCGGGTTTGGAATATCGTGCAGTCTCATCCAAGCCCGTGGCGGGAACTAGTTTTCCTATCAAGTCAATGCCGATGAACCATAGCACAAGGGAACAAAACTTTATCCACTCAGAATACTATTTCTTTTTGCTACCTCCTACACCTCGGTTCTGCACCAAATCCTTGATCAGAATGAACTCATTCACCTCTATTCCCTTTCCCCCGAAGGCACTAGAATGAATTTTCAGAATGCTTTAGCTATCCCAAATACTTATAGTAGCTAAGGAACTATATTGAGCATTGTCTCCCTCATTGGTATTAACCCCCTTTTTTTACGATTTCTTTAGTTTTAATTGCACTTGTTCCTCAGGCTGACACCTCTCGAGAGGAAGTTTATTATGATTCAGTTGCAGACTCTCGTGGGGACGGTGTTATAGATGTATTTTGGGCAATACCCATGTATGTTACTTTGTTGACTTCTTTCATTTATTGAAGAGGTATGTTAAAACAATAATACATAGGCCTTAATTTGCACATCGATGTAGAAAGTGAATCCGCACATCGTTTACCGACAGTGGAAAGTTCAACGTTGTCGCTTTTCGGAAATGCTACCTAAAAGAGCATGACATACCAGTTGAAATCAGGAAAGTAAAGCCCCTGCATTATCACAGTAGTGCGAAAGCCATGTTGGAGGAGTTTATCCAAGTCGTCAATGCCCTATAAACGTTACGCGAAAACATTGGTGAGAAGTTTCAGGAGTGGACTTAAATGACATAAATTGTGGTTGTGGGGGTCATTTGTCATGGTATTCGGCCGTTCAACTCCCTGCATATCAAGCAATAAACATTTACTAATCTACCAAACTTATGGTCACCTGATTCCGAACACAGGTTTCACTATAAAAGTCATCAAGAAAATATATCCCGAATCTAGTTATTACCTATTTAAGGAAACCTACCTGGATATTACTAGGGCACCTTCCTGCAATAGTTTGCTTCATGCTGTATGGCAGATCAGAAGAAATACCGCAATGTCTTTGCCTTGAGTTGATAGTTGCTCCGTTTTGATTATGGTCGGGGATAACTCAGGTGCTTGCTGTGTAGATTCACCTGGAAAAGAGTAATAAATGTATCGTGTTGGCTTTGGCTATAGAATTATTGTGTTCAAATGACTCTGTTCCAAAGCACCTTTTTGATTTAGTATAGATTGGTAATGTGTATTTGCGATGGTAGCATATCTATAAGGAAGCAGTGCAGAAATATTTATTATATCTGAGTTTTAAGGAACCTGAGTTATTCTTTTTCAACAACCAATGTATTATGTAATGAACTATTTACATCTAAATATAACTATCAAAGTGATTTTGCGTTGAAACAAATTTACATTCTCAAGGTTATTCAATAGCTAGTATATGCTATAGTCGAAACAAAAACCCCACCAATGAGCAAAGGGTGTATTCACTGCCCAATCTTTACTTATGCACTTTCCACTTACCATTGACTTATCTTGCATGCCGAACAAAGAAAAAAATTATATTTTTTTTGTGCCTATCCAATTTTTTATGATGACCCACCTAACCAGCAGGAATTTTCTTTTGCATGCATTACGACAAAGTTAATTAAATTAATTTTGATTTTGATTTTGTACTTAGTTAGGAAGAAGATTATGTGGAAGGTGATAAGGATGGTAAAGATGGTTACTATGGTGGGGATGGTATACATAGTAAGCCGACAGGCAGGGAGATATGCTTGCTTCAAATAAATAAATCTCATAGCACCTACATTAAAAAAAAGTAAACATATACATATTATGACCTTTCTGGATTAATACCTTGTTTCTACTGGGAAAATGTCATAAATCTTTCTTTATTGTTTATTTTATATACTTGGATACATGTGAGCATCATAAAGGCACTGAGTAGAGCCCCTCGGAAGCTCGAGGAGACTCAAGGGAAATTGTTAGAAACAGTTAAGCAAGAGTTGGAAAATGATATATAGCTACCTTAAAGTATGTATACATCCTGAGGGGGGTGGAGGGCAATAACAGATATGAAATTGGAGAAGTTGTAAATGAGATTAAAGAAAATATTGAAGCATATAAACTAGTTAACTCTAGCCTCCAAGCTTTAGGTAATTATTCATTCATTTCCCTATTATTTGGGTATATGAGGCATAGTGTCTTTTCCTTAGTAAAGTTTCCACTGTAGTAGTTTATTTATCTAGGAATCACAAGAGAGACATACCTAAAGCTTGTACTCCTGAACCATCAAATCTTTCTTAAATCAATTTACTTGCATATTAACATATCGAAAAATATCGTGAACTAATGCCTGTTGAGATTTCCTCATGAGGAAGAATCAAAGAAAAGAGTGTGGAAGCAGATGGAGAAAAGCTTCAGATAGGTGAAAAGGGTTGCGATAGATGTTCAACCAGAGATCTGAGTTGATATAATTAATGTGGTTGACAGTGGGACAATCGGCTTGTTTGTATCTGTCCTGGTTATCGAGATCAAAACAAGAATTTGTCCTGAGAAACTGGTGGTTGAATTTCTTTAGTGTATGGGGTGGGGTATGAGTATAAGCACGTGTTTTGTATCATGTTTCATGACAGGGTCACGTGTTTACATGCTTCCCCCACATCTACTTAGAAAAAGAAATATCTTGTTGTTGTGGGGCAGGCCAAGGCTGTGGAAGACTTTACGAGCCTCCTTTATAGTTTACATTTATTAAGGAGAGGACCCAGTATTGAAGCTGACCAAGTTGTAGTGGGGAAACCCAGGTCATTTACAATTGCAAACAGATTGCGTGACGGCAACATATTAACTTGCCGTCTATCTAAATCATGGGGTTCCGTGTGGCTAGCACTAAGGTTGTGCACACGAGTAATGAGTTTTTTTAAATAAAAAAAATAGCTACACTCTACACATTCCAGCAACTTGCAAAGTAGGGCGACAATTTCCACCAACATGAGGGTAAGCTTGAGGCTGCAGATGAGATCATTTTTTAAATTTTTTTTGAAGGCCTTACTCATATTCAGGCTTAGGCTATCACGGGCCCCCCGGAAACCAGGAAGGATTCAGAGCGCACACCTACTCTACCACTACCAAGACCATTTGAGACTTGGCCAAGAGTTAACTTCGTAGGGTGTCTGAAATAAGACAACAGTGGAAACCTCTTTAGGACAAACCCATGTTACTTAGCTGTTAGATAATCTTTGTGCGGGGTGCAGGATTCGAACCTACGCACACATAAGCTTGCATCAAGATGGCTTTCAACAACACCATCCACCCACCTGATGAAATCATAGAAGGAGTTTAGTACGGAATTAAATGTTTGACAATTGGTGAGAGGGGCAAGTTCAAAAGGAAAAGAAACTCTCTGAACTGACTCATGTGGTGACTATATTTGCAGAACACGTAGTGCAGCTGAAGGAGAAGTTGAAGAACAATTAAACAGAGGGCAGGGGAGGCAGGAGAGATGTGCAAGGTATGGGCAGATAAACAGGTGCAGCCACATGTGGAGAAAGCAGTGTCGTCAGAGAGGAAGAATTGGCATGCAAAGCGTAAGTGCTATTAGTCGAGAAGGTAACTGTTGCTACCCAGACCAATCACTTGGCCGAAAAGGTAGCAGCAGAGGAAGATACACAGATTTTTTTAAATTCTCATTTTACATACTGTAGTTTACGTGTCGCAGCAATAGGCCATATGTAGTGCCTCTGGAAGCGTGGAAGAATTTCAAGAGTGCCGTCAAGTTAATCTAATGGCCCTAACGGTAGATACATAAGGAAGGCCCGAGTTACTCGCATGCACATATGAAAGAGCTTAAAGAAAATATTTCCGCCCCGGGTCCGAGAGACGTGTGCCCTTATCTACAAAAGATATTCGTCCTTTTCATTATTTGTATGGTGGGTCCACCTCAAGTTAATGAGATGCCGGCCCTATTACACGCTGTCATGAAGATATACAGAGGAAAGCCAAGGAAGGAGGAGTTAAGAACAATTAGAATGAGGAGATGTTAGGGACTAGTACTGTGGAAAATTATTTTTTAATTTTTTTATATACTCAGATAACCAGCATGTACAACCTTAGGGGTTGTATGGGCAGCTGACAGGAAGTCTGGTAGGATTCAAGGGAGTAGCCAGTTAATCGGCATCCCATCGTTAGGTACAAATTTAAAACAAAAGAAAGGACTAGGAAATCCTGGTGCTCCCATAAGAGATGTAACATCTTGCAAAATTTCCAATATGCTCGCCCCAGTGGAATCCACCCTGCCTACACTCTGGTGGTACCCCCTCCGAGGAGGTTATCTGTCCCTATCATAGGTGGTGATCCAGATTGTATTTCTCCCCAGCCTCAGAGACATCTTGAAGGTTAGGTCCTCCAAGTAGCATACCAGGGAGGACTTCGCCTTGTCAGTGCGGCGGTTTTCGTTCAGGAGCCAGCGAGCTCTGGGGATACATAGGTGCTTGTTGTCCTCTTTCAGCCATCGTTGGACCTCCCTGACCAGGTACCTCATTAGTACAGCGTGGACTACCACCGCAAATTGCGTTACCGGTACTGGAGTGGTAGAGTGGCAGCGTGGTTGCTGCCCTGCCATTCACTTTGTTGGTGTGGGTGCCCCTTGGGCATTTCGCCGGTGCGTTGACTGTCTTCTCTAGGTCATTCTCATACTCGCTGATGTTCTCGTATGTCGAGGATACTGGTTGCCAGGTTATTGTGATATAGTTGGCTGAGAGACTTGCTGCTTCCCTTTTGGAGCCTTGGTGAATGGTGGTGGAGCTGTCATCTATGTAGAGACGGTGTTAACTCACTTGCATAGGGGTTAATTGGCGGAGAGGGGTGACTGCTTGGCGGCCTCTGCGTATGTTGGGGATGTCGAGGGTAGTGGCGGTGGAACTGTTTGCTGTTAGAAAAACATGATATGGGCATAATATGCTGACGCAGGATAGTTAAAAATAGGACCACATATGAGGCAGTCACCATAGCGGCAATGGATATTTTCTTTCTGGCAGCTTCTGTTATGTCCTTGGTTCACGTGAGCAGGGCAGTAAGAAATAACATTTAAGCGGGAGAATTTACTTACTCTCTGATGTTAATTAAGGAAGTGGTATCTTCTTCTTGTCGAGAGTATTACAAATATACTATCTTGTCTCTAACGTGAGATGGTCTGCACAGTAGAACGATTTCTATATGGGAGTAACCGGTCGATCCTAGACAGCCCCAAACTAGGACACTAACAACCATTCTCCAAATCACCGCTTTCATTTATCTCGCTTCCATCAGACCCAAGACCATCAGCCACATGTGTCTTCAACATGTCAGATTTTATTTTCAAACCCCTAAACATAGCCCATTTGTAGAAAACTAAGGCAACTATTATTCTTGAGTAACTAGCAACCCCATGGCCTGAGACTTGCTGATCTCTTACCTATTATTATAGGAGACAAAATAATCATCCCTACAACAGGCAATAGAGAAACATGTCAGGCCAAAGACAACAAAGTCTTTATAACCATTGTAGCAAATTGTAAATTAGAAGTCCACATACTTGTAGAAGAATACAATATTACAAGTCAGGCATAGAAGATTTTAAAAATCTATTATAAGAGAATGACTAGAACATATCTCTCTGCACTATTAATGAACATAGAGAACTTATAATTTAATAACCAAAAAGCTATAGTACTAGAATATGTGATTACCTTCTAAATTGAATAGAATGTACTTTACTCAACTACTATTTAAGCTACTGTAGTAACTAACTCCCTTACTAGTGGTATTAAAATTTTCTACTAGACTAAAACATAGAAGTCAACTATACTACCAGTTACATTACTAAAAATCTAATTATACTAAAATAAGATTGATAGTTTCTTAATGAGAGGTGACAAACGTATTTATTTTTAAATTATGATAAAACCAAAGAAAAGATTAGAGTTGTACAGAAGAAAAATAAAAAAATCTATATAATCATCTGTAGTATTCACAATGATAACAATGTTTTATAGTTACTATAAGAAGAAGAGTTTTCTAGGTATATAGTATAAAAAGGTAGATTACTAAACTAAGAAACTCAATTAAAATCTGAAACCCAAATTATATGAAGTGACAACAACTAATAAACCACTAGCAGATGAACAATAAATATTTGTTTTCTTTGTAACTAGCACTATAACTATGAGGGATGACAATAAAACTACTTAATATATTAATTTAGCTTTATTTGTATATATTACTAGCAATATCAACAATATCTTGAATGTACAACCAAATAAGCAAAAAGTAAGAATTGGTAGAACAATATATTTAACTCATATAGGAATAGCATAATTATATAGCCTTCTTCTGTATAAGTCCCTTTATATCCCTTCTTTTTCTAAATATTATATCTTGGCATCTACTTTTAGGTAATAAAATTAATTAAGAAAAAGCAGACAATATAAAGGAATCATCTACTGGTGTGAAACTACAATTTACTAACATAGATTTAGTAGCTTGTATGAGTTCGACTTATTTAGAGAGGCACTATATAAAGAATTTTAAATGCTTGAAGATATAAAGATCATCCCTTTGCTGCATTCAAGCATACATAACAGGCTTCTATTAGCCTATAAAACTACAAGATATAGTACAAAAAATGCAATTAGACAGAGATAAAGAAACCTCAATCCTCTTTGTACCGAATCTGTACTACCAAGATACAGTAACTCTCACATTCCAATACATATAAATGTGGTCTGAAAGGCTCTAGTAAGAGACCTATACTATGATAGTAGAATCTATATTATAATTACATTGTAAGACATATACTGATTGCCTGAACTGATTACCTATTAGGTAGTTGAGAATAAAGTGTCTATTCAATATTCAAGAGATTAGGCATATGGAAATATATGGCCTCACGATTGGCCTTATGAATATTTATACTGCTAAATATTTTTATTATGTTCTATTGTTGCTTATTCATAGATTATTATTGGCTAGATTGAAGCTTATATCATGTACCTCAGCCTGAAGAGGATGAATTACATCTTAGCTAAACATCTATAGCTGTGTTATACTAAAAAGTTCCAAATTAGGAATCCCCTTCTGAATTTTGTAATGGCAGTTAAGGGAATTGTCGAAGACTACTATAACAAGAGAAGAAGATGTATAGAGATCCAATAACTCGTCACCAGATTAATTATTATATTTAAAGTTAAGGTAGTTAAGTAGTTACAAAGTACAATAATAAAGTAGTGTCATAAATCTCACATGGCTTTATTCTCAGCGAATACGTATCCATACTAGTTCTATCTACTTTAAGTATTGAACAGGCTAGACTTATTATATCTTTCCTTCATAAACTTGAGTATATTGGACTTTCCTAACATTAAACCACTTGTTTAAATTATGGGGGCTCTAGTAACTATATAGTGGATATACCAACTCTAAAATAGAGTGGCCGTACGTTCTATTGCCACAGCGGAACTTTGTTACAGGTGAGCTGTAAACAACGTAAATACTTCGGAGATATGCTAGATAGGTGGGCGTAAGTATAAACGAAGTTATAACTCGGGTGTAGGAGCGGACTCGATTAGAGTAAAGCTTAATGAGACTTAGAACACCGCTTGGGTCTTATTGTATTGACTATGTAAAATCGTCGACTTGCATAGAAGCCTTGATCTGATAACCATTTATCAGATCTGGACGAGACTTCCTAATAAGGGAAAGTAGACTTGTCGTCAGTAGTTGCCTAACTGGGAAGTGACTTCCCAATTAGGAACGTTGCAGTCTGACATACATAGATAAGGTAGGCTGTGTTGCAATGCAATGCACACAGACTAACATACATGAGCTGAACTTGTAATACAACGAATAGAAACATATGAGTAA
>Ga0307511_10001843_pt1 | contig 22262 bp, 16 predicted proteins | sample 13_EM_MG_FD_200266 | JGI IMG/M metagenome (GOLD analysis project Ga0307511, IMG submission 200266) | Populus trichocarpa ectomycorrhiza microbial communities from riparian zone in the Pacific Northwest, United States - 13_EM | ecosystem: Host-associated > Plants > Roots > Unclassified | place... | reverse complement strand
ATCAACAATCACAATAGCCCCTTCTTTATAGCTAAAATTTTGGACAACGAGGATTTTCATTCCTTGGAAATCCTTTTCAACTTCCAACTTATTTTCATGCAAAATCAACATCATCCAAGGTCATTTGACATCATTAAATCACAAATTCAAACCAATTCTAAAGCAAAACATTCAAACAATTTCCCTACCTCTATAATATAGCAAGATTAGACCAAAATAAAGAAACTCATTCCTTTTGAGATTGTTCCTATTATTATTATTATTATTATTGTTATTATTATTATTATTATTAATACAACAACATGATGAACTATTCATTTTCTTTCGCTTTCTCCTCGTGCGATTAAACATAACGGCAAACCTTAACAATTAATATTCTCAGATCATTATCACAACAATAATTTCACCCTACTAATTAGGATCCATGACAACCTTCATTAACTAACCATTTGCTAAAAACACTTATGGCTAGCTTTAAATATGTTTTATTTTCCAAATTTCTTTCATTTCAATTTATTCATGGTTCCACCCCATTTATATCCACACAATCAACAAGTTAGCTTTCTATTCAATCAACATGTTCATACAACAATGTTCCTTACTATTCTTACACAATAATCATTCTTCCCCTCATATAAAGAATACACAATTAATCTATAATAATACTAATAACAAGAACATATTTTACCATTACATCTTCCATAAAACCTACACCCACACAATTCTAATCTCATCAAAACATGTACTTAATCAAGCTTACTACATTTTGCCAAAACTAACAATAGATTCAAAAGGCAATAAGTCATCAACATCTGATTATTGTTTCAAACCCAACGGTCAGACTACATATCATAGAGTTGTGCATAATATATCTCAAAATAATAATGATCCAACAGTTAATTCTCCCTAGATCTGAAGAAAACCGAGCTTACCTGAAAATGGACGAGCTACTGTTCAACATGCACGAAACCTTGCCAGCAAAATATTTTCCGATCTCCACCGTCCAAAATGAAGGTAACATCTAGGCGCACCACATATCCAAGAATGAGCATGATCCAACGGTGGACGAGAGAGAAATCGGCCGGCGACCAAACTGCCCTGCAAGTGCATTTCCTTTTTGTTTTCCATGACATTCCAGATGATGATTTCTGTCACACATATTGTGTTCCTTCCAATCTCTCCGGTCAGTTAGTAGAGGTGTGTAATGCGAAAAACATATCCAAATATAAGCATGATCCAACGGTGGATTCCAGAGATATGGCCACCGGAGCATTATTGGTTTTCTCCAAAATCTGCAGCTCTCTCCCCTTATCCGCTTTTCTCTATTTTTTTCTTTTCTTTTTTTTCTTTTTTTTTAACTGGTGGCCTCTTTGCAGTTTTATAGGCACCTTTTTTTTCATAATTACAATTTTGTCCCTCTTTCATGCTTTTATGTATTTTATTTTATTTTTCATGTAAACTATCTGGTTTATTTCTGTTTAAATCGCTAGTTTTTACCAAACTCCGATTGGGATGAGATATTCAACCAAGGTAGGAAAACATATTAATAGACTTCATACAAAATTTCATCCCGATCCGACGATTGGATTGAGAGCTCTGCTTCCTAATGTAAAATTGATCAGTTCATAACTTTTCATAAACAATCTAGATTTTTCTTGTTCAATCTTCACAAAAAAAAAATTCATATCAATTATCATTCTAAACCTTTAAGGTCATTTAATTATTTTGGAATGTATTCTTTATTACCTCACTTATTTTCTAAAAAATATTTTGTCATTTTTCTCATTATTTCATCCATCAAAACACGTTACCAGTTTCTCTGTCCTTATGAATTCTAAACCAAAATTCATTTTATAAAGGTCATCTCTTCCATTATATATCATTATTTATCTATTATTTCTAATCTTGGTTTCCATCACTCATTGAAACATTACCACTTTCAATCTTACGTTTACACATCTACATATTTAAATTATAAATTTCCAGGGGTTTCACAAAAAATGTGAGGAACTAGATTTCCCAGTAATGGGATTAGTGCCCGGTAATGGGCAGAGAAACTAGTTTTCCTAGTGATGGAACTAGTGCCTGGTAATAGACTAAGGAACTAGTTTCCCGGTGATGGGACAAGTGCCTAGTAATGGGGCGAAGAAAATAGATATCTAGTGAAGGGTTTATTGCTCGGAAATGGGCAGAGAGATTAGTCTTTCAATAATAAGATATTTTTAGATAAGGGTAATGTGAGTAAATGCCGGAAGAGGTAAAATTATGCTCGAAAAAGGGTTAGTAGTAATGAGTCAAGATGACCCGGGGTTTAAGTTGAATTAGAAGGAATTTGACTAATTTATTAAAAGGGAACTAATTGAAATAGATAAAATATAGTAGAATTTCATAATTAAATGGTATTCTTATTTAATTAATTTATGTAATAGCTTGATTTTATTATGTGATAATTAATTTCAGGTACCTCTCATTAATGAGTGGAATGATATGGTTTTTTTTAGGAATACTTTTTCTAAGATTTAATGAACATGTAATCAGTAATCCTTTGTATTATAATTTGGGAATGTAATTAATATTAACCTGGTTGCGGGACATATTACTATACTTAGACATCTTTGTAGATTTCTAATATTTTATCAGTTCTTTTGTTTTATTAAAATTACAAAAGCATGTGGTTATATTGTGCCATTCTCATATGAATTGATTATGTGTGCATATATATGTATATCTCTGCAAGAAATATAATAATGGACTATGATGAATGAAACATTGAAAGTTAAGGTTAGAAGGTATTCTAATATGATGACGAGATGAGTCCAAGATAATTGAACCTTTGAGATGTGCATTAATAAGAATTGATGTGAAACATGAATTAGTTGATAACTTGGGATCTCCTGGTATAAGGGAGACTCTGCCGAAATTTTGATAAAAATATCATCAATTTCATGAGGAATATATGTAATATTCAAAACTAGAAAATAATAAACAAAATGATAACGTAAGGTTCTGGCTTAATCCAATTGACCATTCAAAAAAACAAATTTCTTAAATACATGGAATTAATATGAAGAAATCATATAGTGATTGTATGTAAATATTAGGGATGTTATAGTTGGTATCAGAGCCTTGTTATAGGTTCAAGATTTATCATGAAAATTGATACATGTTAAAATTATTTTAGGATGGTTCGTACAAGGCATGGTACGAGAACAGATCCCTCTTCGGTGCAGAGGAGGATTCAAAATATGGATCTTGAGAAGAGTTAGGAGGAAGACCCTTTGGAAGATATTGCCTCTCATGTGCCATCAACCGCTATTTAGTCGAGATAAGAGGAGTCATTTAGGCTCCAAGATGATACCACCTCTAGATAGGTTGGAGTGTCGCAACACATATAGTAAGGGTAGTGGTCGATACCATGAATAATGCATCAACCCTTATAACCCTAATATCTTCAGCAGTGCCAGCAGCTCCAATGGTCACAACACCAATGGATAGTGTGGTTGCCTTAGTGCAGATAGTGAAAAAGTATGAGGAAGATGGGTGCGAAACTTTCATAAGGGATTGAGATACAAAAATTACAGGTAGATGAATTAGGAAAGAGGAGAAGACCTTATTTAAGATAAGGATGCTATATGAGTTGAGACTGGACAGTGCCACCTAATTTTTATCAGATAGAGTGTAGTCTTGGTGGGAGACCGTACAATCGATGAGGGCTATAGAGTTATGGACTTGGAGTGATTTTAAAGCAGATTATGAAAATTAGTTCTACTCCATATATCATCGTAAGATGAAAGAATAAGAATTCTTAGCTTTAAAGCAAAGGGATATGCTAGTCTTGGAGTATGAAATGAGGTTCTATGACCTCTCCATGTTTTCCTCACATCATATTCCTACAAAACAACACATGATAAAGAGATTTTAGGATTGGTTAAGATTGGATTTGAAACAGGGATTGATTGCACTGCAATTTGAGATGATGAGAGACTTGGTTGAAGTAGCTCAAGCATTAGAGGCATGTATAGTAGAGGGTTAACAAGGCCAATATGGTGATGGGAAAAGAAAGGAGTTTGATTACTCTTTGGGTAAACCTCCCAGACCTTTTTTTTAAGAAGGGAAAATAAGGGTAGTTTGACCAATATAAGAAGAGGGGAGGAGAGTTTAGTCAAGAAAAAATAGCTTATAGGCTTTTTTAGAGTATAAGTGAAGAGTCGACTTATATTAAGGGTGTTCTGCTGGACGAACTTTGGAGCAATATAAGAAGAGGGGAGGAGAGTCTAGTCAAGAAAAAATAGCTTATAGGCCTTTTTAGAGTATAAGTGGAGAGTCGACTTATATTAAGGGGTGTTCTGCTGGAGGGACTTTGGAGCAAAAGACCATTACCTATCCTCATTGTTTCAGGTGTGAGCAGAGGCATTTGGATGATTGTTCTGCATTGCCAGGGCAATGCTGCATTTATAGGTAGGATGAATATAGATGGCGGAACTGCCCTTATTTGGGTCATAAATGTTACTATTATGAAAGGTAGAGATATTTTAAGAAGGATTGCCCTCAGAGAGCTAATTATGTCCAGTGATAGGGACAACAATCACATAGTTATTAAGAGTCAATCATAGTGAATAAACCCATCAGACTAGTGCAATAGAGAATAAGTAGTAATCGAGGCCGACCTCGAAGACATGGGGAGAGGATCTAGAGTAAAGTCTTCCATATGATCTAAGAGGATGTACGGGTTGCCACGAATGTAGTAATAGGTGCTTTATTTTTAGAAAGTCAACATGTATATGTTTTGATCGATCCTGGTGCTACACTTTGTTGTGGCAAGACAAATTGAAAATAAACTGAAAATGCAACAAACTAAATTGAAAAAAAAAAGATTTCTAATTAGTACACCTTTAGGGGGATGATGTACTTGTGGGTTGTATGTATGAGAGTGCTACGGTTATTTAATGAGGGACATGATATGGAAGTGAATTTAATGTCATTAGAGTTGCATGATTTTGACTTAATCTTAAGAATGGATTGGTTGAATACCCAGAAGGCACAAATGGATTGTTTTGCCAAAATGGTTACTCTTCAGGGAGTAGACGAGAAAAAAATGATATTTAAAGGAGAAAGAAATTAAAGGTCATACCGAGTCATGTGATTTCAGGTATGATGACTAGAAAATTGATGAGAAAAGGGTGTGTGGCCTATTTTGCATATATAATAAATTCTAAAAAGGATAGGGTAAAGTTGAAAAATCTCCCCATCATATGAGAGTTTTCAAAAGAGTTCTCAGGATTGCCACTTAAGAGGGAAGTAGAAATTTTGATTGATCTATTACTTGGTAACTTTCCTATAGCTCATATGTCATATAGGATGGCACCAATACAATTTGTTGAGTTGAAAGTTTAGCTGCAGGATTCATTGCAAAAGGGTTCATATGCTCGAGTAATTCACCCTAGGAAGCTCCAATCTTATTCGTAAAAAAAAAGGATGAGACTTTTAGACTCTGCATAGATTATAGGCAACTAAATAGGGTAATAATGAAGAACAAATATTTGCTTATGTGGATAAATAATTTGTTTGACCAACTTAAAAGGGCTAAGGTATTTTCAAAAAATAAACCTGAGATAAGAGTACTACCAGTTATAGATTAAGGAGCAGACTGTGCCGAAGACTGCATTTCAGACTAGTTATGGACACTACAAGTTCCTGGTAAATGCCCTTTGGATTGACCAATGTACCAATAATGTTTATGGATTTAATAAATCGGGTCTTTTGACCTTATTTAGATAAGTCTATGGTAGTATTTATAAATGATATTTTGATTTATTCCAACTCATACATGAAGCATGAGCAATATTTGAGGCAAATGGTGTAGACCTAGAGAAATCATCAATTGTATGCCAAACTAAGTAAGTGTGAGTTTTGGCTGAAAGAAGTGGTTTTTCTAGGACATGTCATATCTGTAGAGGGACTAATTGTAGATCCAAGGAAAGTTAAAACCGTGTTGAAATGGAAATAACCTATGAATGTAACTAAGATCTGCAATTTTCTTTGGTTAACAGGATATTATAGGAGATTCATTGATGGATTCTCAACCATAGCAACCTCATTGACCCGATTGTTGCAGTGTTTGCATCACGAGTATAGAGATACTATTTATATGGATTTTGAGTTTAGATCTTCACGGATCACAAGAGTTTGATGTATTTGATGACGCAAAAGGAATTAAACTACGATAAAGAAGATGGGTGGAATTGATTACGAATTTTAATGATATAATAGATTACCACCCACGCAGAGCAAATATTATTAAGTTAAAAAGAGTTGATGCCAAGATTGATATAGGGCCAGAAGGCTCTTTGGTAGCCCAATTGAAAGTATGGTCTATATTTCAGGATAAAGTACAGGAAGTTCAACAAAGAGATGTTGAAGTGGATAAAGTGAGAAACAAGGTGAAGTTGGGAGTTGAGATGCCATTTTAAATTTTAGAGGATGGAATGGTAGTAATGAGTAAACGAATATATCTGCCTAAACGTAAGACCTTAAAGGAGGAAGTGTTAAAGGAGGCACATGAATCCATATTCATTGTGCATCCAGGAAGTACTAAAATGAAGAAAGAAATTGCTAAATATATGGCCAGGTGTAGAGTTTATCAGCAGGTAAAAATTGAATATCAGAAGCCAGCAGGGCCTCTACAACCATTGTTGATACTTGAGTGGAAATGAGAAAATATTTCTATGGACTTTATGTTAAGTATGCCTACGGGGGAAGAAGGGTAATAACGTAATCTAGGTTATTGTGGATCGCTTGACAAAATTTGCACTTTTTTTACCTATGAAAATGACAGATTCAATTCATTAGTTGGCTAAACTTTGTGTGAATGAAGTGGTAAGATTTCATAGGATACCCATGTTGATTTTTTTCTAATCAAGACCCTAGACTCACCTCACTATTATGGCTAAGTACTCAACGTGCTCTAGGGAAAAAAAAGTAAATTTAAGCACAACATTTCATCCTCGGTCGGATGGGCAATCAGAGAGAATAATCTAGTATTTAGAGGATTTGTTGAGAGCAATTGGGAAGAACACTTTTCATTTGTGGGATTCACCTACAACAATAATTATCAGTCTACAATAGGGATGACTCCTTACAAGGCTTTGTATGGTAGAAAATGTTGAACCCTTATTTGTTGGGAAGAAATTGGGGATAAAAGGTTAATGGGACCATAATTAGTGCAAATTACCTTAGAAAATGTGAGAATTATAAGAGACAACATGAAAGCTGCCCAGGACAAGCAGAAACGTTAAGCAAATGTCGGGAGGGGGCCTCTAGAATTTGATGTTAGAGATATGGTGTGCCTAAAAGTTACTCATTGGAAGCACATGTTGCGGTTTGGAACGAAAAGAAAGTTAGCACTAAGATATATTGGACCCTTCAAAGTGGTGAAGAGGATTGGACCGGTAGCTTATAAATTGGCCTTTCCCCTATATTTAGCTAAGATAGATGTATTCCATGTTTCATTTTTATAAAAGGCTAATATGGATACTTCTCGAGTACTACCACAAGTTCCATTGAAGGTTAAAGAAGATTTGACCATGGAAGTAAAACCAATAAGGATTCTAGATGAAAATGAAAAAAAAAATCAGAAATAAAAAAGATCCTTATGGTGAAAGTACCATGGAGAAGTTCTCAAGTCGAGGAAGAAACTTGGGAAAGGAAATCAGAGATGAAAAAGAAATATCCTGAATTGTTTCTAAAAACAGGTATGGAAATTCAAATTTCGAGGATGCAATCTAAGGAAGGGAGAATGTAAACTCCCGACTAATTTTTTCCCAAAATATAATAATAAAAAATAGGGTAAATGATTATTATAATATGTCCAGACATGTATGACTAAAAGATGAAGAGATTAAAGACGCTTTAGTATAAATTTACGAAATGATTTCGGGTGATAGAAATTATAGTGTAATAAAATGAATATAATAAATTAGAAAAGAAGAGTTAATAAGATAAAAGAAGAAAGGTTTACGGCTAAATTATATGAATATATGCATTGGTCCAGAATTAGAAATGGTCTAGCCATTTTAAGAAACAGTTAGACCGATTTAATAAAATAGTTGCACCGTTTCTCAAAAGGTTAGACTGTTTTGGCTACTACTTCTCTTAAAATTGACGGTGCAGCCAAAAGAGGAAAATAATGTTTTCTCTTCTTCTTCTTCTTCTTCTTCTTCTTTCATTTTACCATTAAAGAGTTAGAGAAGTGATAGATATGAGTGAAAAGAGAGGGTTATGAGAGAGAAGAACACATTCACACTAGAAATTAAGAAAAATCAAACAGAAGGAAAATTGAGTTAGAGAGAGAAAATAAAGAAAGAAGAGGAAAAAAGGGAGGGACATGGAAAATTTTGACTGATTGGAACTCGAAGTTGAGTATATTAATTGGTAAGGAGTTCTAAACCTAACCTAGCAAGCTTATATGAAAAAGAAAGCAAATTGAGGTTGAATTCATGAATTTTATGTTAGGTTTTAATGTATAAATTTGGGGAGAATGAAAATTGATTGTATATTAAGTTAATTAAGTTAGATTAAGTTGTGATGGGTGATAAATTAGGAAGAAATAATGAAGAAAACTAGGGTGTTCCTAAAGGCTCAATGGCTAACCAATAAGGGACCAAATTACAGGTGATGAATTTGTATTTTATTCAAGTGTAATGATGATAATTTAGTATATGTGTGAGGAGAATGAATACATAATGTTTCTTATAAAAGATAAATTGAAGAGAATTCATCCTTTCTTGTTATGCATGTTTTGAAAAAGTAGGAGTAAGAATGAAATTGGGATTTATGAATGTAAAATGGTTTAAAATTTGTATAAATTAATGATAAATGTGTTAAGGAATGAATGGGTTCTTTGTGTCTTTTCGGAAGGAAATGAAAGTTCAATGTAAGTTGAATTGTAAATGATGGTTAAGTTGGAAAAAAACAACTTAGTATATTATTATGTGAAATGTACATGGAATGAAAAACAATGTGGTATACTTGTGGATGCAACACCAAGGAGGTACTATGGTTTAAAATTTGTATAAATTAATGATGAATGTGTCAAAGAATGAATGGATTCTCTGTGTCTTTTCGAAAGGAAATGAAAGTTCAATGTAAGTTGAATTGTAAATTATGGTTAAGTTGAAAGAAACAACTTAGTATATTATTATGTGAAATGTGCATGTAATGAAAAATAATGTGGTATAGTTATGGATCTAGGGAGGTCACATGAGTTGTGTTGCAACAAAGAAGTACTTCAAGAACTTCGACAGCAGGTAGGTGTCAAATACCTTAACACTATTGTTTATCATGTTCATTATGTTAGATATTGCAATTATAGAAAGGTATTGTAAATTCAATTGTGGATTAAATATGTAAGGAACTAGATTTTCTGGTAATAGGACTAGTGCCTGGTAATGGGCGGAGGAACTAGTTTTCCCGATAATAGGACTAGTGCCCAGTAATGGGGCGAAGAAATTAGATTTTTAGTGAAGTATTTATTGTTTGAAAATGGGCAGGGAAATTAGTCTTTCAATAATAGGATATTTCTAGATAAGGATAATGTGAGTAAATATCGAAAGATGTAAGATTATGCATGCTCTCCAACTTTTCAGTGAACAATTCTTCTTAAGAATTTTCTTCACACTCCACTTATGTGTCACGAGTAGAAGTTACAAAACTCTGTGTAACTCTTGAGCTAGTTGGACACTCTTACTCCACTGCAAGTGTTGTTTTACCTAGTGCTGCTCACTCTTTTTAATGTTTCAGATTGTCCTTTCTTATATAAATATCCATGCGATGTCAATAAGAATATTTGATAAACATTATCTTCAAGCTTTCTAGTTTGTTATGTTTTTAACATACTATTATTCATGTTTCAAAAAAACACTTCTCTAACAATTATCTTCAAATAACTTGTATTTATCTTCTTCTGATAATACCTATCTAAACTTCCTATATAATTTATGTAAAAAAATTAGATAATTAAATAAATAATCATGATATATCCTATAAGATAAAATTGTCTATTTCTTTATCTAATTTGGATAAGCTAACAATCTAAACAGATTCATCTTTAACAATAATCCTTCATAAATCAAAGCCAAATATTTTGACATTTACAATCTCCCTTTTTGGTTGATTTATGACAAAACATAATAATAATGAATTAGCAAGCAAGTAGTTTAGATAGTTTGATCATAAATAGATACTTCATTAAAGTATTCTAGCAAGCATAATTGAATGACTGTTAATAATATTTATGCAACAACATCCTATCAGTTCCTAACATGTTTCATGCAAATAGTTCATAACCTATATATAAAAACTTCACATGTTACATCCTAACAGTTTATAATATATTAAAAAAACTATTATACATCGGATATTGTAATGTAACTACATGCATGCATCAAGTTTAAAATGCATCAAGTATTCAACATAAAGGTTTTTATGCTAAAACAATATCCTAGATATTACAAACCAGAGTATTCAATATTTAATATTGATTGAAAATCAATAAAATTCCAGAACAACAAATTTTTTTCTGACAGTGCTGGTTGGATTAGCTTTGCTTTTCCTCTCCTTTACATGTATTCGTGTCTCCCTCTTGATTTGACACCAATCCTATTCCTCTTCTTCACCAACAATAGATTGATGCACTTGTTTGATGTTCAAGATTATTTGAACAAGTCTATCATTAACATACATAATATCTTATTGCATATTTGTTAGCAATTTATTAACTGTATCAATCCTTTATTCCCACTTACCAGCAAAACTATTAAACTTGTTTGATAGTACTTGCAATTATTCTATTATAAAATGGAGTAAGGGGCTGGTTTGAGGAGTTTCGAGCTGATAGAAGGTAGACTCTTTAGGATGTGATCATTTTTATTAACCACAACTTCAAATTTGACAGTAGTTACAACTGAGGTCTTTCTATACATCTTGATTGTTAGCTCACTATCATGCAAGGGTACTTTTTTCATGATTGTTATCCCAGATATCAAACCACCAAAAGATAGACTCACTTCCTTCTCAATTGTAGTTGTTTGTATTACATCAAAAAAGTGACTGGCTAGGTCAATAGGAATATCAGTAGTAATTGCATACATAAACTGAGCTTTCTCAATTATTAACTTAGTATGTCTTCCAATATGACAGATGTTTGTTAGCAAAATTTTTGCTAACACTTGATAAGGAGGCAATATAGTGTTCATAGGCAGTTTATGTGATTTAGCACACCATTTTGGTCTTATAGGGCATATAAACAAATCACTCATCTGAGTCTAAAAAGGGCTCTTATTCCTTTATAGGGAAAGTTAGGATCTGTCATTTCAAGTAGCTTATATAACTTCCTAATGTTAGTAAGAGACAACTTAAGAGTTTTAATTTTAATGGTGGAAGTAATGGAGTAGTCATCAAGATTGAAAGACTCACAATTAGCATAAAACTCCCTAACTACTTCAATATATGGAGTAAGTGCCTTTTTATTTAGTTCACGCCATTGTATTTTCTTAAACATGTCTTCTATGAATGCAAATATAGGGTTTGAAAGATCACTTACCAAAACTTCTCTTTCACCTAGTACATTCTTCTTGAAGAAGTTGTTTCTATAAGCAATCTTTGCACCAGGAGAAGTGAAATGGACGGTTTTTCTAGACCATGCTATTAATTTAGAAGAACCATCCACCGCTTTGCCCTTTTCTTCTATCCTTTGAATCTTAGATGGCTGGACTAGAGTCTCTTTAGGGGATGAGGTCTTCTGTTCTTCCTCATTGAGATAATTTGAAACAAAGGTTTCAAGTTTCTTCTTGGCTTTTACTTTATAACGACCTTGTAACAACAAAATACATTAGTCATTTTTAGAAGCGATAAACTAAAAGAAATATGTGCTGTAAAGGTTGTGCACATATGATTTTAAAGACATTCTTTTTAACAATCTACTTAAGAAATTTCAGATCAAGATAAAATATCCTTACCATTTTCATAGAAAGATTAAATGCAAGATGGAGAAGATGAGCAAATGTTTTGTCTCATAAATTCTTTTTATATTTATCAAAAGATGACAAGTAAGGATGAAGAGATTTACTTGGAAAGTTGCGAGATGAGTTCCTTAAAACAAGAAACAAAGAGAGCGAGATAAAGATGATTGTGTGTTTTGATGAATAACATCATTAAGTAAACTTATGGAAAAGTTGTTTTTCTCTTATTCCTATTCACATCAAGCATCTTAATATGTTCCTACAATCTCTATTAAGATGACACGTTAGTGTTATGAAAAAAGATTGTCTCTTTATACCATAATTTCTCTTTTTTTGTTTCATAAATCAGGTAGGCCACATCATTTTCTCATGTTTTTCTCACAAGTGTATCAATTGTACACTTAGGCATAAATATGAACCTACATAAAGTAACCTAATTTTATAGCCTAAAAATACTCACAATAATAGTTTGAAAGGAATACATACCTTATTGGTCAATCTTCATTTATGAATGCATATCTATGGTTGACCAAATCAAGATGTGAGTGTGCGAGTGAGAAAGACAACAATTCTGCTTTTAAATTTTTTTTTTCATCTTTTTTTCTTTGATTTGAGATATGATAGCAAGATGTGAGTATACTTTGAAAGTCAAACTTTATGCTAGAGCCTATACAGAAGATTCTCACCCTTAACAGTCTCGAGAATTGTTGAACTTTATCATTTCCATTATATAATTGCTTATCTATTTTCACAGTGAGCAATTAACTTTTTATTCAAGGAATTAGAGAGTAGAATTGATCCATATTAAAATTTTCATCTATTTTCACAATGATGTGAACACTTGATTTTGTCTTAAGGATATGTTAGGAGGATTGTCTTAATAGCTTGTGTACTAGGTTCAAGTAGCTTTAGTCAATTCAAGGCACATTACTTCCCCTTAACTGTTAGTGTACATGTATTGAACTCAATTTTACCTCTGCTAACAATTCATTAAACAACTTGAATTCCTTTTAGTGCTTAAGATAATACATTTATTTGATATTCCAAAAGAATAACATTTCGGAAGTAACCATATCAAATAAGACTTGCCTCGATCCCAGCAAAATAAAAGTTATGAGATTTAAAGGTATGAGTTAGGTTTGTTTACAAGGTTTGCTTTAGCGCTTCAGTGTTATCAACCTATCACCCGTGTGAAAAACATATAAAAACCCAAACAAGATTCTATACACACATATTTTTTAATTTATAAATTTTATCTCTTTTAAGAATTAGGACACACGAATGACTTTTCTAAGAAACTCATATTTTAAATCATCTAGAGGTTTCATGAATAAGTCAACCAATTAATGTTCGGTGTTCACATGTTTTAATGATATAATCTCTTATTCAACCAAGTAAAATTTTATATGAGGTTTGTTAAGGGATGCTCTAATACCAACTTATACGGACCTTTCAATCACATGGTCAAGTGACCCCCAACAAAGATGATACTTCCCAGGAAAGCTGATAATTAGGTTTGAGAACCTTGACCCACAATTAACCTGTAACTAAAAACTAGAGGTATTGGAATTCATGAATTGATGTCACAAGGTTTATTATACCTTGATAAGTCAGGTTTTCTTCTTTGTCACAACAAATAACATGTTTACTTCAAGCAAAACACAAGTTTATTTCATAGATTCATGCTTGCTAAATATCTCAACTTATAAAACCTTATATAATAGTTCAACTAGTAACCCTAATAGACCAAAAACTTGTGGGCTAATATTTACCCACTTACAATAAACTCAAAGTATGTTAACTAAGCCCAAACATGAAGAAAATAATAAAAATAACTAATTTGATGCATAAACTAAAGTTGTTACACCAATTAAATAAAATAACCTAACATAGATAATTTTCCTAGTTTAATTAATGTCATGAACGAAATTCTCATCCTATAAACACTAGGGTCTTTGCTGCCACCTTTATATATCCAAGATAATCTAGGGAATTAATTCCTGAAGTTGCATCCCCTTTAGTTTCCTTGTTTGTCTAGGATAATTAAATGTAGCTTTAAAGAATCCTCTTAAAACATGGAAACCATTATTGCCTTCCTTTAACCTTCTTTGTAGAATTAAAAAACTTCCCAAGATAAGCTAACCAATCTGTCATTGAATATCATCAGCCCTTCTTTTCTTGTGTAGCTAGGATGAATAAGGAATCCTTATAAGAAAGGATTTTGGAACATTAATGAATCATTACAACTTGAAAATTATATTGCAGCCCATTAAAGATCCTTGTAGAACTAAAAAATTTGTAAAACAAGTTATCATATCATTGTAGCAAAAGGATCTTTGTGAAATAGAAAGTCCACAAGTTAAAAGGAAGTAAATAACAAAACTTGTACAATCTATTCTGACCTATATTGAAAGACTTTCTTGAACTCTGATTGACCTAAAGTTGTACCCCAACATAGAATAATATTCTAGGAAACTCTAGGTCAATGTCCAATCTAATCCAACAATTGGATTGAGAATTATGATTATTGCCATGAAACTGAACAGTAGGCATGATTTTGCTAGAATTCAAATTTTCTTGTTCAACCTTTTCTTGGATCATATCATTTAGGTGCGATTTCGACTCCTAGATCCATTATATAAAATTTGAGAATTTTTTGAATTGGTTGGGTCCAAATTCTCCCTTGTTTGTGTACTATGACAGATTCGATAAAAGTGACTTTTAAACATTTTTTTTTTAATTCTTTATGCTACTAATATATTATGAGACAATAACATAAAATAACACTTTTTTTTTAAAGAATCCTATATGCAAACTACTAAGCTCTAAACATGAAATAAATAAAAATTGAATAAAAGACAAATAAAGCTAAGAAAGCCAAAGCTAACAAGAACAAGATAAATGATACAACCTGATTTTTGGAGCCTAGCTCTGATACCAACTAATGTGAACCTTTTGATAACATGGTCAAGCAATCCTCAAAGAAGTAGATAACAACCCGGAAAGCAAAGAATCAGGTTTGATAGAACCTTAACCCAGAGGTAACCTTGTACCTAAGAACCGGATGTATTGGAAAAAAAATTTGAACCCATAGATAACCTTATATCTAAGAACCCTAAGTATACGAATGATGTCATAAAGCTAGTTAATCTTCGATAAGTCAATGTATGATCTTTGTCCCTGCAAAGAAAGATTGTTTTGCCACAAAAAAAAAAACTCACATTTATTCTGCAACTTACTATCAAGATTTGCAGTAAAATGCCATCTATAGCTCCAGATATGTCTCAAACAGTACACAAAGGTCAAGTGTAGTAGGTTTGACAAGATTTATCTAGTAACTTCAATCCTCTAAAATAAGATCTCTCTAAACTCTGTTTGACCTGAACATTTATCAAAATATAGTTCCATGTGTCTAGTATCTCCCTGTACAATTTGAGCTCATTCTGATATACGCTTAGAGAGATATGTTTGATCTCGCAAAACTAATCAACAGACATTTTAAGGCCAAATTCAGACCAGACTTAGTTCGTATCAGGGAATCAAAATTTATCGCCCATTATCAGGCATTATTCCCTCTTCTAGAAATCCAAATTCATCGCCCATTACCAGACATTATTCTCTCTTCTAGGAATCCAAATTCATCATCCATTACCTTGCATTATTCCCTTTTTCGGTAATCAAAATTCATCGCCCATTACCGGACATTATTTCCTTTTATGAGAATCTAAATTCATCGCCCATTACCGGGCACTAGTCCCAATACCGGGAAACTAATTCTTTCGCCCTTAGCCATAATTTTTAACACGATATAATATTACATTTTCAATAAGCTATTAAGATAAACTAAGTAAGAAAATGTTAAGGTGAATGACCCCTCCCTACAGCTGCACAACTCCTGTGACTTTTTCTGTATCAACAAGTTCACCACATTTTTTTTCATTTCATGTTCATTTTACATAATATTATTCTAGCTTTACTCCCAGCAATTTAACATTCATTTTACATAATATTATTCTAGCTTTACTCCCAACAACTTAACATTCATTTCCACTTCAATTCTTCCAATTAGGCATAAGGAATTCATTAATTCTTTGACACATTCGTCAAATCAAATTACACAAAACACATAAAACTTACTAACTTCTAACCATTTTAAACTCAAGAATTCTAAATTCATTTTTTCTCTTATTTTGCTGAAATATACATAATAAGAGAGGATATGAATTTTTCTTCAAACTTTCCCATAAAGAACACATTGTTTACTTATTCTCCTTACACATACAAGAAGTTTTAACAAACTAAATAACAATTTTATTAACACCATTAACATCTCTTTTGCATGACCATATCCACAAATGTATTATATCACACAAACATTATTACATTTGCATCAATTTTCAATTTATTCTTTCTTTGTTCGCACCATAACTTCTTTTTATTCCATGATTTATTTAAAATTATTTTCATTAACTCTTCCTTACATGAAAAGTCAAACACATTCACAATAACATTCCTCTTTAAGTTCAACAACCTCCCTCAATTTTCAATTTACAACAATATAAACATTTCAATCAATCTATGTAACGTAACTAAACTCCTTTAAAATCATTTCTTTCACAAAATTATACATTAATCTATCACAATTTCACTTAAATAAACACAATTTAACTACATATAAATTGATCCCTTTTTGGCCAACCCTACATGCTCTTAAGAGCATCATGTTTTTCTTCATTATTTCTTTCAAATTTAACACTTATCACAAGTTATTCTTTCCCAATTTGTTCAATTCACAATCAATTTGCCTTTCCTCTAAAATTTCTTCTATAAACCCTAAGACAAAATTCATAATTTAACATCAAATACCTTTCTTTTCATATAATCTTGCTAGGCTAGGTTTAAAACCCCTTACCAGGTAATACTCTTAGCTTCGAATTCTAACCAATCAAAATTTTCCACATTCTTCACCTTTTTCCTCTTCTTTCTTCACTTTCTCCTTCTAACTCAATTCTCCCTCTCTTTGATATTTCTTAATTTCTAGTATGGATGTGTTCTTCTCTCTCAAAACCCTTTATTTTCACTCCTATCTATCACTTTTCTAACCATCTCCCTCTCTTGGTGAAAGGAAAGAAGAATAAGAGAAAACACCATCTCCTTCTCTTAGCTGCACCAACGGCTTTTAACAGAGATAGTAGCCTAAACAGTACGATAATTTTGAAAAACGGTCTGTCTGTTTTATTTAAATTGGTCTAGTAATTTCTTAAAACAGCTAGATCATTTTTGGTTTTAGACTTGTATAAATTTGGTCATAAATCTTCTTCTTTTTTCTTCTTAATTCTTTTCCCATTTTATTATATTCATTTATTTCATTTTATCACACCATAATTTCTTTCTCCCCAAATCAATTCGTAAATCTATTCTGAAGCGTCTTTAATCTCTTCATCTTCTATTCACATCCTTATGGACATATTTTAATATTCATTTAACCCAATTTAATATTTAAGAAAAGTTTTAGCTGAGAGTTTACATTCTTACTTTCTTAAGAAAATTTTGTCCTCAAAATTTGAATTTCCATACTTGTTTTTAGAAACAATTCAAGATGTTTCTCTTTCATCTTTGATTCCCTTTCCAAAGGTTCATTCTCGACTTGAGAACTTTTCCATAGTACTTTTACCATAGGGATCTTTTTACTTCTTGACTCTTTTTTGCTTTGATCTAGAATCTTTATTGGTTTTACTTCCATGGTCAAATCTTCATTAATCTCTAGTGGAACTTATGGTAGAACTTTAGAAGGGCTTGTATCAGCTTTTTGTAATAAAAAAAACATGAAATGCATCATGTATGTTGGCTAGATGTGGAGGTAAAGCTAACTTATATGCTACCAGTCCAATTCTCTTCACGACTTCGAGGGGTCCAATATACCTCGACACTAATTTTCCTTTCATACCAAACCACAACATATGTTTCCAAGGAGCAATCTTCAAATACATCATATCTCCAACATTAAACCCAAGAGGCTTTCTTTTGACATCTGCATAACTTTTATGCCTGTCCTGATAAGCTTTCATTTTGCTTTTTATAGTTTTTACCTTTTCTGAAGTGATCTACACCAATTATGGTCCCACCAACTTCTTATCTCAAACTTTTTCCAAACAAACAAGAGTTCAACCCTTTCTACCATACAAAGCTTCATAAAGAGCCATCCCTATTGTATACTAATAACTATTATTATAGGTGAATTCCATAAGTGGTAGATGTTCTTCCTAGTTGCCCTTAAATTCTAAAATACAAGTCCTCAACAAACCCTCTAAAGTTTGTATTGTTCTCTCCGACTGTCCATCTGTCTAAGGGTGAAATGCTATGCTCAAATTTACTTTTATCCTTAGAGCATGTTGAATACTTGGCCATAATCATGAGGTGAATCTAGGGTCTCAAGCAAAAATAATTGATATGGGTACCCCATGCAATCTTACCACTTCATTAACATACAACTTGGCCAACTTATCAACTGAATCTATCTTTTTCATAGGTAAGAAAAATGTAGATTTTGTTAAGCGATCTACAATAACCAGATTACATCACTGCCCTTTTTTTCCCTGGGCAAACTCGACACAAAGTCCATAGTAATATCTTCCTACTTCCACTTAGGTATTAGAAATGGTTGTAAAGGCCCTGCTGGCTTTTAATGTTCCAGTTTTATCTGTTGACAAACTCTACACCTGGTCACATACTCAAAAATTTCTTTCTTTATGTTTGGCCACCAATAAAATTCTTTTAAGTCTCTGTACATTTTGGTACTTCTTGGATGTACCGTGAATCTCGATTCATGAGCCTATCTTAGTACTTCCTCTTTCAAAGTTTTATCTCCAGGCATATACATCCGTCTACCCATCACTACCATCCAATCCTCCAAAATCCGAAAGGGTGTCTCAACACCTAATTTCACCATGTCCCTCACTCTATCCACTTCAGTGTCTCTTCGTTGAACTTTTAAGACTCTATCCTGAAGTATGGATTATACTCTCAATTTAGCCAACAATGAGCCTTTAAGCTCTACCTCTATCTTGGCATCAATCTTTTTTTAATTCTATTAACTATCTTCATCCCTTCTTCCAATGTTTCCATAATTCCTTTATTCTTACGACTAAGGGCATCAACAACAACATTTATCTTTCCTAGGTGATAATCTATTACACAGTCAAAATCTTTAATTAATTCTATTTATCCATCTCCTTTGTTGTATATTTAATCCTTTTGTGTCATCCAATACCTTAGACTCATGTGATCTGTAAAGATCTGAACCCGCGATCTATACAAGTAATGTCTACATACGTGTAATGCCAACACCACTATAGCCAGATCTAGATCATGAATAGGATAATTAACTTTGTGAGACTTCAATTGCCTTGATGCATAAGCTATGGCCTTCCATGTTGCATTAAAACACAACCAAGTCTCTTTTTGGATGCATAATTATAGACCACAAATCCTTCAGTTCTCGAAGGAAGTGTCAACGTTGGGACGGTAGTTAACCTTTTTTTGAACTCCTGAAAGCTTTCTTCACTCTCCCTTGACCACTCCTATTTTGTCTCTTTTCTAGTCATTTGAGTCAATAGAGTTGCTACCCTCAATAAACCACCTATAATACTCTGCTAACCCCAGAAAACTATAGATCTCTATTACATTTGCATGCTTTTCCCATTTCAGAACTGCTTTAACTTTTCTTGGATCTATAAATATTTCGTCTACAAATATAAGATGCCTTAGAAAAACCACTTCTTTCAGCCAAAATTCACATATAATCAATTTGGCATACAAATGATGATCTCTCAAGGTCTTCAATACTTGCCTCAAATGTTGCTCGTGTTCCAAATATGATATGGAATAGAATAAAATAGCATCTATGAACACTACCACAAACTTATCCAAATAAGGTCGAAAGACTCAATTTATCAAATCCATAAACATTGTAGGTGTGTTGGTCAATCCAAAGGGACTAGGAACTCATAGTACCCATAAGGAGTTCTAAATGTAGTCTTTGGCACATCTCGCTTCTTAATCCTTAACTGGTAATACCTCAATCTCAAGTCTATTTTTGAAAATACATTGGTCCATTTTAGTTGGTCAAACAAATCTCTATCTGTGAAAGGGGATACTTGTTCGTCACTGTTACCCTATTTAGGTGTTTATAATCTATGAAAGTTTTAAAGGTCCCATCCTTCTATTTTACAAATAGGACTCAAGCTTCCCAGGGTGAATCACTCAGGCATATGAACTCTTTTTATAGTAATTCTTGCAGCTAAACTTTCAACTCAGCTAGTTATGCTTATGCCATCCTATATAGTGCCTAAGTTATTGGAGAGATACCAGGTAATACATCAATCAAAACTTTTACTTCACTTTTTGAGGGTAGTCCTGACAATTATTCTAGAAACATATCCAGAAATTCTCTCACAATGAGAAGATTATTCAACTTTACCCTAGCCTTTTTAGAATCTATTAGATAAGCAAGATAAGTCGCACACCCTTTCCTTATAAGCTTACTAGTTGCTTAAATAAAATCACACAATTCAATATGACATTTTGATTCCCTTTAAAAGTCATTCTTTTCCAATCTATTCCCTGAAGGATCACCATTTTTTTAAAACAATCAATTTGAGCTTATGGTTACTTAACCAATCCATTCCTAGGATTAAGTCAAAATCATGCAATTCTAGCGGCATTACATTTACTTCCATATCATATCCCCTGATAGCAATCTTAACACCCTTATACATATGTTCTATAAGTACAACATCCCCCAAGGGTGTGCTACTTAAAAACCCTTTTTCTAATTTCATTGGTTGCTTTTTCAATCTATTCTTAATTTTTCTTGCCACAAAAAAATGTATAGCACCTGGATCTATCAAAACATGCACAAACTAATTTTCTAATAATAAAGTACCTATTACTACATCTGTGATAGCCACACATCCTTCTAAATCATGTGAAATACTTTGCCTTAGGTCCTCTCCCCCTGTCCTCGAGGTCGATCTCGATTTCCACTAGTCCCACACTATATTGGTTTGGTGGGTCTATCCACAGTGATTGACTGCTGGTAACTTTGTGCCTGTTGTCTTTGTCTCTGAACATACTAGGCTCTCCTAAGATAATCTTTCTTAAAATATCCATGTCTGCCACAATTGTAACATCCTCGACCTAAATAGGAGCAGTCCTTCCATATATGCCCATCCTGCATGCAATTATAGCATCGCCCTAACGATATGGAGCAATCTACATGATGTCATTGCTCACACTTGACATAATGAAGATAAGTAATTGTCTTCTACTGTAAAGTCTCACTAGCAGAACTATCCTTAACGTTCAATAATCCTCTAGCTGACCCTCCACTTGTACTTTGATAAGACCCAGTAGTTGATCTACTCTGACTGGTATCCCCTTCTTTTTTCTTAAACTGACTGTGTTGTCCTCATTTTCCCTTCTTAAAAAGGGAATGTCTGGGGGTTTACCCATAGAATAATCAATCTCCTTTCTTTTGACATTGCTAGGTTGGCCTTGTTGACCCTCAACTATACACGCCTTTAAAGCTTGGGTAGCTTATGTCAGGTTTCTTATCATCCTAAATTGCAAGGTTATTAACCTACATTTCAATTCTTGTCTTAACCTATCTTGAAATCTCTCTATCATGTATTGCTATGTAGGAACATGATATGGGGTGAACATAGAGAGGTCATGAAACCTCCTCTCACATTCCAACACTGACATATCACCCTGTGTTAATGTTAAAAACTCTTGTTCTTTCATCTTGCAGTGATATCTGGAATAAAACTAATTCTATAATACTTTAAAATCACCCAATGTTCGTAACCTTGTAGCCCTCCTCAACTGTATAGTCTTTCACTAAGGTTATGCTCTATCTGATAATAATTAGGTGGCACAATCCACCTCAACTCATCTAGCACCTTTATCTAGATCAGGGTCTTCTCCACCTTTATAATCCATCTGTCACCAATCCCTTCATCCTGATCTCCTAGAAAAGGCTCACAGTCCATCTCCCTCATACTCTTCATTATCCTTACCAAAGCAACTTCATTGTCTGTAGGTGTCATACCACTAGAGCTGGGGCTATTAGGGCTGTAAAAGCTAATGCACTTTTCATAGTGTCAACCATTGTTCTCACTATTTGTGCAATAAAAGTAAGATTAGCATACGGAGCAGGGGTTCTTGTAGGTTCCACTAATTGAG
>Ga0307511_10001842_pt1 | contig 22267 bp, 18 predicted proteins | sample 13_EM_MG_FD_200266 | JGI IMG/M metagenome (GOLD analysis project Ga0307511, IMG submission 200266) | Populus trichocarpa ectomycorrhiza microbial communities from riparian zone in the Pacific Northwest, United States - 13_EM | ecosystem: Host-associated > Plants > Roots > Unclassified | place... | reverse complement strand
ACATATCTCTGCGACGAGATAGGACATCTGCGAAATCAGCCGATCGATCGGGCTGTCGTCAGCCCGGTGATCCGATAATGAATCCGAACGACCCGCCGGTCCGATAATTCCTAATTGATCTCCGCAGCCAGCTCCTTCTCCGTTTTGAAGGCTTCCCTCGGCTTTAATCCCAGCAATTCGAACATGATGTTATCTTCCTCAAAGGAAGGATTGGGAGTAGTGAGCAATTTCTCTCCTGCAAAGATGGAATTGGCGCCTGCCATAAAGCACAAAGCCTGTTCGGCCTGGCTCATTTCCGCCCTTCCCGCACTCAGCCTCACCATGGTAGCAGGCATCAGGATACGGGCTGTAGCAATCATACGGATCATATCCCAGCTATCTACTTTAGGATTATTTTCCAGGGGAGTACCTTTCACTCTCACCAGTGCATTGATGGGAACGCTTTCCGGGTGCTCCGGTAAGGTGGACAGCGTGTGCAGCATCTTAATACGATCTGCATGCGTTTCCCCCAATCCGATGATGCCTCCGCAACAGACCGTTACGCCGGCCTTACGGACATTGTCCAGGGTGGACAGCCGGTCATTATAGGTGCGGGTAGAGATGATCTCGTTATAATATTCCGAAGAAGTGTCCAGATTGTGATTGTAGGCATAGAGACCGGCATCTGCCAGTTTTTTTGCCTGCTCTTCATTCAGCATCCCCAGGGTGCAGCAGACTTCCATACCCATCTCATTGACCCCTTTCACCATATCCAGCACCCTGTCAAAGTCTTTATTGTCCCGAACTTCCCGCCAGGCCGCTCCCATACAGAACCTTGTCGATCCTGCCGCTTTTGCCTTCAAAGCGTATTCCAGCACTTCTTCTTTTTTCATCAGGGCCTGTACATTCACCCCCGTATTATACCTGGCTGCCTGGGGGCAATAGGCGCAATCCTCCGGGCAGCCGCCTGTCTTGATAGACAGGAGCGTACATACCTGGACTTCTCCCGTTTCGTTATGCTCACGATGTACCGTAGCGGCCCGGTGGATCAGATCCAGCAGAGGGGTGTTGTATATATCCTGAATTTCTTCGATTGCCCAGTCGTTTCTTATCATAAAAAGAGATTGGATGTTCCAAATGTTCTTTGTGCACGTCAAAAGTAATTAAAACCTAAAATATGGCGACGATTTTTTTGAAGCGGCCGGGAAACGAATAAACTATTTTTATACGTATATTGGCCACTAGTGGACCAGGGGTCCACTTTGCAGCGCAAAAAACTGAAAGGATGCTCCGTAGAAAATTTTTATGGCTCACTGTTTTACTGCTCGTGATCGGTATCCTGAATTACCTGTGTAGAAAGAAGTTGCCTTATGGCTACGCAGATATTCTTTCTTATAATCAGCTCTATGGGGCGCCAGATCAGTTGCGGATCACCGGGATCGGGCGTTCCGGAACGGATTCGCTGGCTATCCGGTTCGACGGAGCCTCCGTCAGGGAACATAACCATTTCGAGGTCTATTGTGATAGTGTGAAGATCTCCGATGGGGAATCCTCTTCTTTAATGATCAGACCTTCCACGGCATTGAAAACCTATTTTATAAAGATCAACTCCAAAGACAGCCTTCGTATCAATATAGAATTTCCGCGGGATTCGGCTAGTGGCAAACCATCGGATCCGGGGAAGTACATTCCGGAAATAACCACCTCCTCAGTAGTGGTTGGAGCGGGCGACCTGCACAGCCCTATGGATTGGAGTGCGGATGCTCCGTTGTCGGATAGAGACAGCCAGGGCAAAGAGATTGCCCACTACCTCCATGACTCCATGAAGATCAGGGAGGACGACAATTCAGAAGAAAGAGTGCTTAAGATCTCAAAATATATTTTTTCGCTGACGGGGGACAAGTATGGCACTCCTACCGATTCCATGGCGCGGTTACAACCGATGGAACAGTTGAATTGTGTGCGGGCAGGCCTTTCCCGTTTATATTGTGGCAATTACAGCAGTATATTCGCTTTCTTTTCCAATAAGGCAGGGGTCCCTGCCCGTTACATTGAAAGCGGCACCCTTACTGACGGCATCGTGAACGGGCCTCATGTGGTCAATGAGGTCTATTTGAAAGAGTACAAGGAATGGGCTTATGTTGACCTTACGGACGGGATCGTTTTTGTGAAGAAAAAGGATCGGTTCCTGAATGCAGTGGATATCCAGCGCCTTCTGCGATATGACACGGGTGATTCAACGATGGTGGCAGGACAGTATCGTAAAGATAGCCTTGTCCGTGTTCCTTTCGCCGCCGCTTCCTTTTTTACAAAGGATGCCTTCAACGGCAGTAATACGATTACCTTTTACTATGGCAACTACCAGCGCCTTGTATCGGCACGCAATCCAATAGAAAAAATAAGGAACTTTTTCTATCCCCGGGCGTATTATGCCCTCTATTCGGATAACATGCATTTGATCAATTCCCAGTTCTGTCTGCGCCTGTACTCCACCTATATTTTTCTGGCTGTTTTTCTTCTCTGGTGCCTGTCCGTCTCCTTACAGATAGCTAAGGTTCGTTTTCGGGGTCAGAGCTAGCAGTGTTTCATACATCAGCAGGATCGTCTGTTCGATGTCTTTTTTATGCAACATTTCTACTGTCGTATGCATGTAACGCAGCGGTATGGAAATAAGGACGGATGGGCAGCCATCATTGGCATACGCAAATGAATCCGTATCTGTTCCCGTGCTGCGGGAGACGGCCCGTAACTGGACGGGGATCTTCTTTTTTTCGGCCGTATCCTGTACCAATCCCAGTAATTTATTATGGACGGCTGGGCCATAGGCCAGGGAAGGCCCTTTGCCACAGGCGATATCGCCTTCGATGATCTTATTGATCATAGGGGTAGCCGTATCGTGGGTGACATCCGTTATAATGGCCACATCCGGCTTGATACGGCGGGCGATCATCTCGGCTCCCCGGAGACCCACTTCTTCCTGGACGGCGTTGACAATGTACAGTCCGAAGGGAAGGCTCTTTTTATTTTCATGCAGCAGGCGGGCCGTCTCGGCGATCATAAATCCTCCCACCCGGTTGTCAAAGGCCCTTCCGATGAAATAATCATAGGCCAGCTCTTCAAAGCCATCCTGGTAGGTGACTACTGAACCTATATGAATACCCAGGTCCTCTATTTCTTTTTTGTTCCTTGCTCCACAATCCAGGAACAGGTTATCGACCTTGGGCTGAGGCTCTTTAGACTCGGGATTGCCCAGGCGGGTGTGAATAGCAGGCCAGCCGAATACGGCCGGCACCAGCCCTTTTTTCCCATGTATAAAGACCCTTTGGGCCGGAGCGATCTGGTGATCCACCCCTCCGTTGCGTTTGAGGTACATAAGGCCTTCCGGGGTAATATAGTTGACAAACCAGCTAATCTCATCCGCATGGGCTTCAATGACGACTTTGAAAGGCGCTTTTGGATTGATGACGCCGACGGCCGTTCCGTAGGGGTCTGTGAAATGCGTGTCGACATAGGGTTTCAGGTAATCCAGCCACAGTTGCTGACCGCTGCTCTCAAATCCCACGGGAGAAGGGTTGTTAATATAATTTTTCAGGAAACCCAGGGAACGGGCGGTTAGTATAGAAGGAGATTTTGCTTCGGTCTTGGTGCTCTTTGCCATTAATTTTTTCAATTATTCGCGTTATAAAATAGAAAGCCCTGCATTACCAGGAGGGACAAATTTAATTAAATTCGGAAGATAAGCATCAGGAGCCCGGAAAACATCATCAGCCCATCCAGTACAACATAATAGAGATAGTCTGAAAAATCCCTTTTTGCGCGCTTATACAGTAAGGCTACGATGATCCCGGGGATCAGCAGCAGCAGGATATAAAAAGCGGGGAAATGGCATCCGTAAAGGCCGATCGTGCTAAATGCGAACAGGAACAGGGAGATAGCAAATATCAGATCGATGCCATTTTCGTTGAGTAAGGTAATAAGGCTCCGGATACCTTCCGCCTTGTCGTCTTCCCGGTCACGGTAGTCGAACAGGATACAAATAGCATAGATCAGGAAGAAGCGGCTGGCTGCAAATAAGACCATGCCCGCATTCCACGGGGCGCCCGCAATAATGATGGGTAAAACAGAAGTCACGTACATCCATACAAAACTGAGAAAAAGGGTCTTTCCCACCGCTATTTTTCGCAACTGTCTGAAAACAGGCTGCGGTAGCTTAGGCGCAGAGTACAGAAAAGTGACAAAGGCCCCAAAGCATAATGCCAGTATATGCGGCAGTAAGGAAAAAAAGTAAATGGCGGCCCCGATGCCCCCGGCCAGATAGAGAATGAAATGAAGGATTTTGTGGCGCCCCGTCCACATTACCCGTTTCGAAAGGCTGGTAGAGCTGGGAGTGAGATACCAATGAAAATTATAGCTGCAGATCGTAGAGAAAAAAACAAACCCCACCAGGCGGCCGGAAGGGGCAGCTCCCAGCAGCAGATGACTGGTCTGCCAGATCATCAGGACAGCGCATAAGGCAATATAAAGGCTGCTGAATATAAAAAAGTCGAAAATTCTCCTGAACAAGTGCTTTCCGTTGAGATAAAACCGTTAATTATTGACTGATGGAAACGACCTGGGCTGTGATCGTATCGCTGGAGACCCCGGCCGTATTGATGACGGCAAATTTGAACAATAGGGTATCATTGATATGGTCATCAAAATGCAAATAACCATTATAGGGCTGGGTATATTCGAATTCCCCCTTGCTAACGCCGGAGAATTCAGGGATGGTAGTGAGTACGGTGTCGCCGGAAATTGGATTCTGGGGAGGGATCTGGTTCTGCCGGATACGAATGGCCACAAATCCTCCATTGGCCAGCGTTCCCCCATTGGTGTTAAAGGTGAATTGTACATCGAGGTTCTCTCCCGGCTGCACCACTGAAGTAATGGACTTGATCTTAATCTGTGGCTTGGAGCCGGAGCCGCTTTTACTACAGGAAACAACCGTGAGCAGCGCAAAAAGGACGGGTATCAGGAAAGACGCAAGCTTCATGATGCTGATTTGATATATGTATACAAACCTACCTAATTTTGTTCAAAAGGGCTACTATTGTATAAATTTTTGCAAATCATTGACTAAAGGCGGTGGCGGGGCGAAACAGACAGAACAGGTGGGGTGGCGAGGGGATCAGCCAGGCTCCCGGACTTCAAAAAACAGGTTATGGACGAATGGGGGAAAAAAATATTCGGGCTGAAAAAAGACAGCTTTGCCACCGGGGCATTCACGGCAGGAGAGTCGGCAGGAGGGGCATTTACCACAATGGCATTGGAAGTTTTCCGGTTTCAGTATGATAACAATCCTATTTACCGCCTGTATACCGATACTCTGGGGATCGATCCCCAGGGAGTGCAGCAGATCCGGGAGATCCCTTTCCTGCCGGTTTCTTTTTTTAAGACCCACACGGTCAGGAGCACGGATTTTACCCCGGAAACCGTATTTGAATCCAGCGGTACCACCGGTACCCGGGGCAGTCAGCACGAAGTAAAGGATCTCAGCCTGTATAAGAAAAGTTTTACGGCAGGATTTGAGCTATTCTATGGGCCCGTCAGGGACTGGTGTATCATCGGATTATTGCCGGCTTACCTGGAACGGTCGAATTCATCGCTGGTCGTGATGGTGGATGAACTCATCCGGATGAGCGGGCATGCTGAAAGCGGTTTTTACCTGTATGAGCATGAAAGCTTATTTGAATTACTGAAGAAGCTGGAACAGCAGGGGCAAAAGACCTTATTGATCGGGGTCACTTTTGCGCTGTTGGATTTCGCGGAAAAATATTCCCTGTCGCTCCGCCACACGGTGGTCATGGAGACGGGGGGAATGAAGGGCCGCCGAAAAGAGATCACCCGGGCGGAATTGCATGATTTCCTGAAGGAAAGATTGGGACTCGGGGCCATTCACGCCGAATATGGAGCGACAGAACTCCTGTCCCAGGCCTATTCAGACGGCGATGGCCTCTTTGCCTGTCCGCCCTGGATGCGGGCCCTGGTCCGGTCGGAGGATGATCCCCTGGAGATAGGGGAGAAGGGAGACGGGATCCTCAATATCATTGACCTGGCCAATATTTATTCCTGTTCTTTTCTGGCGACGGACGATATCGGCCGGATCCATGCGGATGGGCGGTTTGAAGTGTCCGGGCGGGTAGACAACAGCGATATACGGGGGTGTAGCCTGATGGTGGTGTGAGAGCCCGGGCGGGGAGCGATGTAAGTCGCTCCAATCGTAACCACAGTGAAATATCGTTTTTCATCTTTTCAACGTCTCCCGAAGCGACTTTTACAGGACGGTGCAATACGTCTTGGGCCGCCAGGTTAAATGCATTCAGATCTCCTTTCCTGTAATACATTCTGGCAATAAGGTACCAGGGTTTTAATAATGCTGGCAATGTCGTAGCCACATACCGATATTGTTGTAATGACAGATCATAATTGGAGGTGGCTTCATATGCCTCTCCCAAGGTATAATATAGATCCGGATCCGGGGTAAGGCTTCTGGCTTTTTCCAGCAAGTGTATGGCATGATAGTAATTTTTATCGTCCATGCAGGCCTGGGCGTAATCGATGAGAAAATGCCCATTACCCGCCAGCCAGGGGTATAGTCTGATATACCTGTCGGCGTAATTTCCTGTCTGTTCCGATGAAGACTGGCCTGCTTTATACCATTTCGCCAGGGCGATCGTTGTCCCGGCGCCATTATACACTAAAAAGCAGCCGGCAAAAAAGGATAGCAGACCAATCCCGCTGCGGATCACCATAGCGTCTTTCTTTACCGGATGCAGGTTCTGAAAAGGACGATTGGCAGCGGAGATGACCGCACTAAATGTCCAAAACAGGAGATTCAGCGATGAAATGGTCAATGGATAGGAAAACAGCCCTGCTATAATCAATATGAGGATGCCCGATTTCGCGGCTATGATTGATTTTTTCCCGTTGTCAGACAATTTCGGGTGGGTCAGGCGCCTGTCGGTGGCAAACAGCATAAAGATCAACAGGACCAGCCAAAGTACCAAACCTATACAGCCATCTTCCGCCAGGATCTGTAATTCGTCATTAAAAGCATACCGCACATCCCCGGCGATAGAGCTATAGCTGTCCCTGGCTGTCGTATCCTGTTCAAAAAGATCGTGCTGCTGATGACCGTAAGCGATCGGAAAATTGCCGTTCCCAACACCCACGGCCATGTGATGGCCGATCAGTCTTATGCATACTTCCCAGGTGAGCAGCCTGCCCCGGGCGGATTCAGCCTTCAACTGGTACATCATATATCCTGTTATCCCCATCAGTAACATACCCCCGATACCGATAACCACCCTGTATTTACGAATCCATCCTGGCGGAGACCAGGCTTTTCGCCGGACCTGCATACAGACGATAAAGGCGGCTCCCACCAGGCCCCCTATCCAGGAAGACCTCGAACCCAGCGAAAAAAAAAGTGCCGCACTACATAAACACAACAGCAGACACAGGATAAAGATTAGCCGGTTCCGGGCCCTTATTTTGGCGGTTGCCGGCAGAAAGGCCAGGCAGGGTATCATAAGAGCTGCAAGGTAAATGGCGTACGGCCCCGGATTAAAAAATGGACCTGTTACTTTAAAAAAGGGGTGATGACTGGGAAGAATAGCCAGATATTGGAGAAAACCAGGAACTAATTGGAGCAGCGCCAGCAGGACTAACAGATACCGAAGCACCCTGAGCCGTCGTTCATTTCCGGCCAGCCAGCTGCTGAGCAGCCGGTAATAGATCAGCATGCAGACAAGGACGTTCAGTTGGAGGGACCATGGTGTTTCAGCCTGCTTATGCAGGTAGCTGTTCACGATGATATAGACGAGGAAGGAACAGACTGGAAGATCCAGTCCCGCCCATTTGAACCGGACTGGCCTGTCATAGAACAGACAGAATATGCCTTTAATGCCAAGAGCAAGCCCGGTGCAGGTAATAAAAATGACATCCCTGGTGAGATAGATGCCGTCTTGCAGATGCCTGCTTGTGGCCAGGGAAGAAACTATCATTCCCGTGGGTAACAACAAGGCGGGAAGGTCTTCCCGCCGGCAACTGCCAATGACCGGTCTAATAGCTGAAATGGCTGGGCCTAACCTCATATTGAATAGGGGCTTGTTTGACAAAATCGTACAATGTCAGCTTTCTGATCTGGTAATAGGCTGTCCAATATGTTCTCAGGCTGTTGATATAACTATAGATTACCCCATCCTTCTGCTGCTGAGCACCATTGAATTCAGTAAAATTGATACTGCCAAGTATATAACGTTGTTTGGCGATATCATACCTTTCCAGGCCGATCTCCATGGTCTCCCGGGCAATTTTTAATTGATCTTTCAGCGCATTCCATTGCATGATCTGAAAGACGATTTCCTGTTCGAAGCCTTCTTTTTCCTGCTCGATGGAGATTTTAGCCAATTCAAGGTCTGCTCTTGCCTTTTTTATTCTGGATCTGTTAACTCCCCAGTCCAGGAGGGGGATATTGACCTGCAGGTAAACGGATTGTTGCTGCTGAAGATTGGAATAGGCTTGAAGCAGCTGCCGGTTGGTCTGCGAGGCGCCCAGGTTTGCCGAAACATTGAGGTTCGGAGAAGCATCAGAGATGGTCTTGCGCAGATTTTGTTCGGCCAGCAATCGTCTCCGTCTGAATTCAACTACTTTTTGCCGGTTCTTCCCGGCTTCGGACAACGCTCTTTTCAGATCGATATCAAAAAGATCGACTTCGTCGGGAGTTGCTAAAAGAATGCTGTCAGCGCCACTCATCCGGAAGAACTGGACGAATGATTGACGAGCCTGTTCTTTCATTACGATGTCCTGGGCATAGTTGTTCTTTGCATTCAGCAGGTTGAGCCGGGCTTGCAGCAGGTCGTTCTTGTCACGCGTGCCGATATTGAATTTCGTTTGAGTGATTTTTAGCAGCGTGTCGGCATTGAGATAATTCTGAATATCGATATTTATCTGGTTTTGGGCGGAAAGATATCTGAAACAGATGTCGACTGTAGTTAATGAGACCCCTTCCATGTCTTCTATAAATGTCTTTTTTGATTCCTCCAGTTGCATGGGGGCTATCTGTTTTTGCCACTTGAAAGGATTATAGAACAGCGAATTCTGAGAGTAGTAGATAGAGAACGGTACCGTTGAGTACTGCCTGCTTTTGTCCGGTGAGAAGACGTCGATCCTGTTCAACGAGGAGTACACGGAAAGCACGCCTCCGGTTAATACGACATTTTGATTGATATTTAAATTAACACTGTTATAGGCCTGGTCACTGGAAACAAAAACATCGCTGCCATTAGGCAGGGTTATTTTACTGATAGACCGCTGATAGCTGGGTATCGTTCCGGATAGGGATACATTCGGATTCAGGCTGGCCTTATACGATACAAAATCCCAATAGCCGGACATTGCGCTGTTGCGGGCGATCCTGGCCGGCAGTGACTGTTCTTTGGCTCTCTCTACCAGCTCTTCCATGGAGTAATGTTTTTGCGCCATTCCTTTTTCAGGCGGCAGGCAGGCAGCGATGAAAATGACGAAGCTATAGATCGGGAAATATCTCATGATTTTTTATTGTAATACCACCAGTAGACCAGGGGAATGAAAAAAAGGCTGACCAATGTACCGATGATCATACCTCCCAGAATAGTAAGCGATAATGGTTTTTGCAATACAGAGCCTATATCGCTGCCGAACAGGAAGGGGGCCACCGACAGGATGGTGGTCATGCTGGTCATAACGATTGAATTCAGTCTGGCCTTGCCTGCATCGTGTATGGCATCGAGCAGCGATTTGCCGGGTCTTTTTTTGAATTGGTTGATCGTGTCGATTTTGAGGATAGAATCATTGATCATTATTCCGCAGATAGTGATCAGGCCGATCATAGACATAATATTAAGGGAGGAATTAAAAAGGTAGAGAACAAGGACTGCGGCGCTGAGGCTGATCGGCAGCTCGATCAGAATGATAACAGGCTGAAGAAAGGACTCGAACTGAGCCGCCAGGATAAAATATAATAGTAGTACCGATACTGTCAATACCAGCAACATTTCTTTGAGCAACCGTTTGCGGGAGAAATAGTTGCCCGTGAACTCAACCTGCCAGCCGGCTTCATTCCTGATCCACTTTGACAGGCTGTCTTTTACACGGGGCACGTTGGTTACATTGTTCATGGTGATGGAGAAATAAGCCCCCTGCCTTCCTCCTTCTATCATGCTGAAACCGGACCGGTCTTTGAGCGTAACGACCGCCGCCAGCGGGATGGGTATACTTTTCGTATTGGTTACATAGGTCTCACGTATCCACTTGTCCAGCGGCTGTTCAGGACTGTTGAAGGTTATCGGAATGAACTGCTGACCTGTATGCATGTCACCCAGTTCCGAGGCGTTCAGGATGGTTTGCATCCTATTGCTGAGCAAGGAGACATTCAGGTCGTACAAGGCCAGCTTTTCCAGGTCGGGGATCAGCACCTTTCCTTTACGGAAGGGTAGCTCAGTAATATTTACTTCAGCAAACCGTTCCCTGACCCTGGCTCCTAAAGCCTGCATTTTGTCATGGATGACGTTATCAAAGTCAGGAGCAGGCTGAACTCTGGCAAGCAGATCGGGTTCGTCCTCGCCAAAAAGTTTTTCGAAAATAGTTTTTGGGGGCTGGACAGTAAGCAGCGCTTCAGGGTATTGTGTACTCATGAAATGCCTTACTCTATCTTTCAGGGAATCGGCAAAGTCATTGTTATAGGCATTGAGATAGAGCCTGGATTGATAGGTGGAAAGGTTTTTATCCTGGTTGAGCAGGTATTGTTGCTGCCCGATCAGCGCCTCGGAAGACTGGAGGAAACCGGCGCAACTGTCAATAAGCCGGTGCAACCGACGTTCATTCTCATAAATATTGATATTCCCGTTCCAGTCTATATTAACGAACAGGTCCGGTTTTCTTATGCGGGGTAATTGCTCTCTTTTTATTTTCAGACCGGCGACTGCACTGGAAAGCACGATGAGTAACAGGATGCCTATGACCATGACCGGATGTTGGAATACCCAATTGATACAATGCTCGTAAAGGAGAGATGCCTTGCTTTCTTCGGCCTTAACCGGGCGGAGCCCGGACTTTGCTTTTTTGCCGGAAGTGTGAAGAACGCGGTACAGCGTGGGCAATAGGGTGATCGCTATGACAAACGAAACGGAGAGGCCGATGGTGATGGCCATTGCCTCGTCAAAGAACAGTGCGCCGGCTATCCCACTTAGAAATACCAACGGGAAGAATACGCTGACAGTCGTGAGCAGCGACGATAACAATGGCCGTATGATCTCATTGGTGCCCGTTACGCAAGCGTCGTCCATCGTCGTATAAGCCCTTTTTTGAGTGATATTGTCAATGACAATGATGGAATTGTCGATCATCAGCCCTACGCCGAGCACCATGCCTGAAAGGGATACGATATTTATAGAAAGGTGAAACAGATAAAAGAAAAGCAGGCTGAGCAGGAGAGCTACGGGAACTGTAATGCCAATCAGCAATGGCGTACGGATATTTCTAAAGAAGATGAATAGCAATACGAAGGCGATGCTGATGCCAAGCAAAAGGTCCTGCTTCAGATTGGTAATCGAAAAGTCCAGCAGCGCAGTCTCATCGATCGTTTTTTCGATGCGGATATTCGGGTAACTATTCCGGAAATAGGTCAGCACGTCTTCCGTTTTTCGTCTCAGATCATTCATCCTTGCGTCGGATTGTTTGATGACCGCCAGGCTGATCGCCGGGGCATTATTGTAATTGAATAGCCCTTTTGGCTGCTGGTTTCTTATGTCTATGTCAGCAATATCCCTGAGCCTGACCAGTCTTCGTCCTATCTTAAAATGGATATTTCTGATGTCTTCAACGGAATTGAGATCTGAAGAGGAATAATGCAGTGTGTATTCAAAGATACCGTCCCTTACCCTGGTGTCGCCGAACTGGATATTGTTATCTGCAATAATCTTTTGAAGACTGGATTCATTTAGTCCCAGTGAACGCATCTCGGCCTGTTTGGGAGTAAGATAGATCTCGGGATAATGCAGCCCGGTAATATCGACCATGGCGATCTCAGGCAATTGCTCAAGACGACGCTTGATTATTTGCCTGGCAAATTCGCCCAGGTCGGCAAATGCCGTCTCATTGTTCTGATCACCATTTTTGAGGCTTAACGTTATATAAAAAACGGGTATTTCGCTAACGCTGGATTTCACGACTTCGGGTCGCTCGACGTTCCGGGGAAGGAAGTTCATGGAAAGGTCTACTTTCTGATTAACTTCCAGGAAAACATAATTGATATCTGTACCGTATTTGAACTTTAAAGTAATATCTCCATAGCCGTCCACCGTCTCCGAATGGATATCATCAAGACCCGACAGTTGTTGGAGCTGTGTTCTCAGCGGTGCGACCGTCGTATTTTCCATTTCTGCCGCCGATACATTCTTCTGTGTAAGCCGGACATATATTTCGGGCAGGTCGAGGTCCGGTAAAGGGGAGACGGGGATCTTCCTCGACGCGGCATAACCAAGCAGCAATAAAGCGATAATAGTCGTAACGACCGCGACGGGCCTTTGAATAAGGAATCTTACCATTTTTCGTCCTTTTTAAGATGGATGGTTGCTTTTTCCCAACCAGGCAAAAAGACCGGCATGATAACCACGGTAGCCAGGACGGAGAACAACAGGCCGCCTACCGAGCAGATGGCCAGGGAATACCAGAACGGCTCATAACGACCATTCACCAGGAAGGGGATAAACCCCAGCAGCGAGGAGGCCGCGCTGAGCAATATGGGAGCAATTTTCAGATTGAAAGACTTTAAGTAGCGTAAATGAGGGCGCCCCAGGAATTTTTTGTCGCCGGAAAAATTGTTATAATCGTTCAGGATGAACAAAGCCCAATTGACCACGATGCCGCTCAGGAGGATAAAAGAGGCGAAACCGCCCTCGTCAAAATTGAAATGAAAGAATTGAACGACCAGGAACACGCCGATAAAAGATATGGGGATCATAGTAATGACCACCAGTGCCTGGCGGATAGAATTAAGCAAGATGGCCGATAGCAGGAAAATGATGCCGATGGTGATCAATACGGACAGGGCCATATCCATCCCTCCCTCCTGCCAGTATCCCTGCTGATTTTCCATCACGCTATAGCCAATCGGCAGGTTTTTCCTGACCTGGCGGATGGCTCTGTTCAGCACGGTATCGCCAAGGGTGTTGTCACCAATGAAATTATAATTCACGACCAGCTGGTATTGCTGGTTATTGCGTACTATTTCGCTGCCGATGCGCTCTTTCTCAATGGCTGAAAAAGTCTTGAGTTTTACAAAGGCGCTTTTATCCGTAAGTATGGGCTGGTTCAATGCGTTCCATATGCTGGGGGAAAGGCTGTCTTTGGGTTCGATGATCAATGGGATCCAGGCATTATGGACGGGGATCGTTAGGGTGCTTTTGCGACCCGAGAGGGAATTGATCGAATGATAAAAGGTCGAATTGGACTTTGTGTTTAAAAGTAATTGATCCTTGTTAAAGACTTTAAACACCATTTCGTATTCCGGCCTTTCTCCTTCCTGGCTGGTGCGGGAGCTTCTAACCGACACCTTCTCGACGCGCTGATTCTGCAAGAGCATTTCCTTCACAGTGTCCGCGATCCGGGTGAGCCTTTCATAATTGTATCCATATAGGGTAATGCCATAATTCATTGTTTCCGGGGGCCTGGAATTGTCAAAACCCTGCCCTGCGCCAACAATAATGAAGTCTGCAAGACCTGTATAAATTGCCTTTGTTTCCAGCTCTTTTTTCAGGAGACGGGGAAAGCCATCTTCTTCGGCTTTGCGATGGAAACGTATAGTAATAGTAGCATGCTCGCCATCCGGGATCTGACAGTCGAATTGTTGTATCTGGGTATATGGCTGCAAAACGTCCTCGTACTGGCTTACCAGGACATTCATTTGAGCCAGGGTAGCGCCTTTGGGCATGGTGATCTTCACGGTGAGCGTGGTCCTTTCCAGCCGTAGGGTCGACGGTTCGACAAAATTCTTCGATCGTTGCAGGAACAAGCCCAGGCAGCCACCCAACCATTTGTCCATATACATCTTCACATTTCCGTTATAACCTCCTGCTGTCATCACTGCATTGTAGGCCTTCGACCACCCATTCCGGGGGTCCTCTATATACCCGGGCAGAAGGTATACCGGAAGGCCAAATATCAGCAGCATTACGAGGACAAGTATTGCTCTGCGGCGCCTCAACACATTTACAGCCGAGAGGTACAGGTTATTCCACCAGATACTCTTCCTCTTTCTGCGGATGCCCGATGCCGAATATCGTTTTGGCAGCGGCAGTTTATCCATCAGGGCGGGGATGAGGAACAGCGCGACCGGCAAGGATACCAGCAAATTAATGATCATTACCCAGGCGAACTCTTCCAGATAAATACGCTGTTCTTCCTTAAGCAGGAAAATGATGCAGACGGAACCTATCGTAGTAACATGTGCACCTGTCAGCGCTAAAAATACCTTCCGGTTACCTGTATTGCGGAGATGATCGATCATTACAATGGTGCCATCGATGATCATTCCCATAGAGACGGTTATGGCCGCCAACGTGTAGAGATGTATCTCTATGCGTAATAAATAATAGCAGATAGCAGCGATAAGGAGGTTGACGATCAGTGAAATTGCTATAAGCAAAAGATATCGCCAGCTCCTGCTCATCAGGAAGACAAAAAGAAAGAGGATGCTGATGGTGGCAAGAGTCCTTAAACTGATCTTTTGCAGTTCTGCCTTCAGGAATTCGGTTTGATCGTAAGCCAGGATGAGGTCATATCCTTCCGGCATATTTTTCCGGAGCAACGCTATTTTTGCCTTGACATTCCGGGCCAACTGGAGATAATTGAATTTTTCCGTAGCTGTGATATCGAGTGTGATCGCACTTTTCCCATTGATACGGAAATAGGAAGAAGGAGGCAGCTCGATAAAAGATGCGGTAGTTATATCAGCAATGAAAATAATCCTGCTTCCCGATTTTTTTACGGGAATGCGCTGCCAGTCAGGCATATTCCCGTCATGCACTTTCAGCGATAAATAAAAGTAATGTCTGGTACCGGTATTCCCCTCATCCGGGAGATAGCTTCTTCCCAGCTCGAAAGAAGAAAGATAGCTATTGATGGCATCCCGGATGTCGTCTTCGGTAATCTGAAGGTCGCTGAGGACTTTCCGGTCAAACTTTAATGAAATAGCCACTGGTTGAACGCCTGAAATATTCACCTGGTATACTCCCTCTGTATTGGCGAGCACAGGCGCCACTTTTTTTTCCAGGTACTGCCCCAACTGCCAGGAAGAAACAGGAGCGCTGGCAAAATAGCTCAATAGTCTTTTGGCTTCGTTGCCGGAGGGCTTATTCGTATACACCTGTGGATAAGACACGCCTTCGGGAAATGATCTGTAAAGATTGCGGATAAGGGTAGCGATCTCATACTGAACCTCTTTTATATCGGTAGAGCCATCAAATGAGATGTATAGGTAACCATATCCATTACCAGAGGTGGAATTGATCTCCTCCAGCCCTTTTATGGTGGAAAAAGCCGCTTCCAGGCGTCCGGTGATGGCTTGTTCAACAGCCTCTGCTGAAGTAGTGCGCCAGGAGAAATTAACGGATATCGTATTGTAAGACCTTGATGGCTGCAGCTTGACGGTCAGAAATGGAATGACCGAAATGCCAATGATGGACAGCCATAAAAATACCAGGTTAATGGTGAACGGCGACAGTGTCTTTGTCCAGTGAGAGTTCGGTCCCATGCGCAAGGTTGATATTATTGGTAACGATGACCTTCTCGGCTGGTTTCAATCCCGACAGAACCACCTGAAACCGGCTGTTCTGTTTGCCCAGCGTAACAAAATTCCATTTGGCCCTTCCATTTTCGGCGGTGAAAATAACATTCCGGCCTTCTCTTTCCAGGATCGCTTCCCGGGGGACAACCAATTTATCCCCCTCATTCGTCAGAAGACTGATATGTACATTCATCCCATCCAACAAATAGCCGTTTGCATTATCTATCTGCGCCGTGACATGGATCATTCCATTTTCATCAATGGTCGGATTGATGGTGCTGATTGCCCCTTTATATACAGGCCCATTATCATTAAAAGGCCTGACTTCCACCTGGTGTCCTATTTTCAGGAGGCGATATTCGGACTCCAGCACTGGGAAGTCTACAATCAGAATTTTATCGTAGATGAGCACGCATAGCTTGTGAAACACATCCGCAGAATTATAAACTCTTGCTTCAAGGTCGGCGATCCTGCCTGAGAACGGCGCCATAATACGAGTCCCTTTTAATTCTTCCAGCGCATCCCGATAGTCGAAACCTGCACTTAAATATCCTGATCTGATCTTTGCCATTTTCATAATATCCGGAGGTATATGTGCGCTGTCGGACAACCGGTAGCCATAATCGATCAACTTGTCGTCCAGGTCTACCCGGCTCTTTTCCATTGCCTGCCGGCTACGTTCCTTTTTATGTTGGACGATCGAGTCATCCAGCATAGCAAGCAGCTCGCCTTTTTCAACATATTGTCCATTATGAACCCGAATGTCCGTAATGGTATAGTTAAGCGGGAATTTGATATCTGCTTTTTGCTGCGCGTGTACGACCCCATTGCTGAGAATCTCGGAGAAGAACGGCTCGTTTTTGCTCAGGATCGTAATTACATGGACCTTTCCACCCTTTGCCTGGTTGGGCCTGGCAGATCTTTCCTCGCCGTCTGTGTCGGCAGCTTTGGAGAAACAGCCTGTCAAGGGCAGCATTGCACCAAAAAAGACGGGAAAACATACCGATCTGAACAGGTTGAACATGCTGTTATCGTATTACTCCTCTTATAGAGATGACCAGCGGATTGACCTCTGTGTTATTGAAAACAAGGACGCTCTGGGCAAATGGGCCCCTGATCTTCGTATTATACCGGACCGGCAATTTTATCGACTCCCCTTTTTTTAGCGTATCCGGAGTGCTGAGACCTGATGTCGTACAGGTGCACGATACGTCGGTCTTGTAGATGATCAGCGGAGTGTCGCTAATGCAACGAAGGCTCGTTGAAAAGACGGTATCCGAGTTATAAGGGATCGTGTCGGTGAGGATGATCTGGGGACCAGTCAATTGATACCGGGAGAACGGCTCTTTTTTTATGGAAGAGGCAGTTCGCTGCACCATCTGCCCGGTAGAGCCTGACTGGTTATTCCTGCCAGAACATGCGGCAAGGGAAAGGGATAAGAAGAAAAGAACTCTTCTCATAAACGATTTTTTAAATGAAGCATGATCATGACGGGATTGTCATTTTCCGTCATGGTCTTTGAAAGCGCGAGCAGGCGGCCAGTCAGGACTTCATTCACCTTCAGACCACCTTTATGGTTTACGAAATCACCCATCTTTTTCAAGTCTAATGCAGTGACGAAGCCCACCATCGTCCGGGAATCTTTAACGAGATGGGGGATGATGATCGGCATGACGAAAAGGTTGTTGAACATCATGTTCAGGTGTTGCTGGGAATGATTGCCCCCATTGAGATAGGCTGTCAGACCCGTATTGTCCTTTATTTCTTTTCTATAGGTAATGGTCGTATTGCTACCATAGCCATTCGTGGTTATCAGGCTTTGTACCCAGTTGTCGTCGTATTTGATCCGGAAAGTCTTGCTGATATTGCCGTTATTGATAAGGTATACATCCTTTGTGTAATTGGATACCAGTGTGATGCTGTCACCAAAACCTGAAAGGCAGTTAATGGGTTCGGTATACATGCCGGTAACTTTAGTGACCAGAAAACTGTATTTGTAATTTCCCATCGAGTCGGTGACAAATGCCCCGCTGGCAATTTTACTGGATGTTTTATCATTATAAAGGTCCGGGGCGTAGACCACGTAATCTCCATTCGACTGGCGGGAGAATTCACGCAGATAATAATTGAACCTTTTTTCACTGACGGGATTGCCCGACAGGTCAAAGGAAACTATTTTGCCAAGGGTAAAGTCGAATACTTCCAGCAATTCCTGCCTGGTATTGACCGTAAAGTCGGTGATAGAGTTCAGCTCAAGCGGAGCCTTGCCGCGCGGAAAGATCTTGAATTTGAACTTGCCATCTTCATCAAAACAGAAAATACAATGCTGACTGTTGTCCCTGATAAAATAGTTTCCCTTGAAGTATAACACATCGTCTATAAAGGATAGATAGCTTTGCTTGCCTGTCTCCAGGGGCAGAAATTCCACCGTGTCAAAAACATCCGTGAAGAACTTGTTCTCCGGTTTGGCGCCGGTGAGCGCTACTTCGGTCGCGTTATCACGGACATCTTTCGTTACTGTATCGTCGGAATGCATGCAACCGGACAGGGCCAGGGCACAGAAAAATAACCACTTGTAATTCATAAGCTTCGTCTGAGCTTCTTATTGCCGTTAAAGGATGTGTCATTTAGCAGGAGGCGCCGGCGTTGCAGGCGTCACTATCGGTGGCTGGTGCGCAACAGGGTACCGTAGTATACACAGGCACGATCACCGTCTCATAGTGACCGGTGCCGGCATCTGGCATAGTATTGACCCATACCTGTGTGGTTGTGGTCCCGGTTTGCACCTGCTTGTTTGAGCCTTTTAAATTCCTTTTCCAGGGGCCAGTCTCACCGCCGGCATCGTCGGCTTTTACGATGAGCAGGGGTGACTGCAATAACAGCAGCAGGGCCAGGCGAATGATCAATTTTTTTTGCATAGCTGGTCTTGTAAATAGAATTAAGAAAGTGATGTTTAGCAGGGAGTACCGGCGTTGCAGGCGTCACTATCGGTGGCTGGTGCGCAGCAGGGTACAGTAGAGTACACGGGAACATACTGCGTCTCCCAGTAGCCACCGCCGTTTATGGGATCGTAAACAACGTATACCTGTACTGGTTTTGTCCCGGTCTGCACCTGTTTGGTGGCCCCTTTTAAATTTCTTTTCCAGGGTGGGGTCTCACCGCCGGGGTCGTCGGCTTTTACGATGAGCAGAGGTGTCTGTAATAACAGCAATAAAGATACCTGGGCAATCAATTTATTTTTCATATTGGAAAAATTTGGAAGGTTGAAGAATTAAGGGCAGAAGGGATTGAGATGGGATGTTGAATTCCGGACAGCTTTGTTTCCACAGTTGGTCCCGCTGACAGAATTGTTAGCGCCGCCATATTCATTGGCAAAATTACAGGCGCTATGTTCGGTGCCGTTGACACAACATTGCATATAAGATACAGTGGTGCCGCCAGACAGGGTAACCGTACCCGAAGGGCCTTGCATCGAAGCCCCTGCAGTCATGGATGCCGTAAGGGTAGCACCCGTGACGCCGTTGATATCACCCATGGTAAAGCCTTCATAGAACGTGCAGGCCGATTCCCCGGTGTCGTCGGCTTTTGCTGCCTGAAAAAAATGGAAAGAGTGATGGTCTAATCTGACATCGACCAGGATGGCCAGTAAAGTGAGCCCTGTTACAAAAAGGACTTTGCCCGGTTTTTTAAAATACTTTTTCATGATGAAGATAAATTGGTTTAAGATTATAATTCAATTCTTAACAAAATTAGGTCCGGGGAATGCAAAAAATGTGCACTGGGATTTTTTTATCTTACCACCATCTTTGCATACCCTTTTCGTAGGTAAAGATCCTTTCCTCATGACCACCGGAATTACACCTCAGCCAGTATAATGCGCCTGAGGGGACGCTGGTATAATCAAGATGATCGCTTTCCGCCTTTTGGATTCCCAGGGAAATCCATTCTCCATCCCAATAAAACAGTTCGTATTCCTGGCCCGGAATAATGCAATTGGTGTCGTTGCGGGGACAGAACCGGATCCGCGTTACCCGGGCCATACTTGTTTCTCCCAGATCGATGCCGATCCAGCCATTCTTAGAAGCTTTATTCTCATAATAGGAGTCCCAGTCATTGTCAAATGCCTTTTCAATTCCGTGACCCGGGCTACCCTCACTACCGATGGGGATGCCCTGAAGGGCTTCCGGATTGCCGTCCTCATAGAATTGGACTTCTGCTATATTATCGGCTTCCTGTATTTCCGTATGGGGAGCTACATAGCGCAGGTACCGGTAATGTTTGGGGTTTTTGACCGTCAGTTCGGTCATATAAAAGGGGTACTTTTCTATGCTGTCCAGTAAAACCGGATGGTTAAATCCGGCTTCGTCGCACCCTTCGAATTTTCCTCCTTTTACGATCTCGCTGTGATAGGCGGTATAGGGGAAGAACGCGGTCTTTCTTACAAGACGCATGTTTTGCCTCCGGGCGCCGCCTTTCTGTAGAGCATGGACAAGACCGGAGCTGTCCAGGAAGAAAGGTGCTCCGGCGGGCCTGAGTTCTTTTTTTTCATAGACTGCCGGCAGGTAAACGATGTTCTTGCCAATGTTCCTGAATAACAGGGAGTCATGGTTGACGCGGCACTGGGCAACGGGTTTCCATCCATCGATGTCAAATGCGCATAAATAGGCAAGCCGATATTTTTTTAATGCTGCCGGCAATCGTAACATGAAGTCGCCGCATTCAACGAATTCACTGGTGACGTCCCGGAAATTGGCGTCACGAAAGCCGGGGTAGATCTCACTTTGCGGTATGCTGCGGCTGATCTCCATGGCCTGGCTGTCTACGGAGAAGGTATATCGGTATACCTTGGGAACTGTCCATACATATTGCAGGGTCATGCCCGGGGGGAGTTCATCCTGCGTGAAATGATGCCTGTGCTCGTCATAGTGGGAGGTCCATTCGATCTTGGACCAGGTATTTACCAATCCATTTTCATTGGTGATCCTGGGCAGGGTGTCAGCCTTATCGAGGAGATGGATCATATAATGCCCGCTGTTGACATTACCCCATTCGGGAATGAAGTCGGAGACTACCGGAAGGCCGGCCGACCGCATAGCAGTGATCGTAAAAAAGGTAGTGGTCTCACAGCCGCCGATCTTACCTTTCATAATGTCGGTCAGACTTTTGGGGAAAGGGAAATACTTATTGAAATAAAGGGTGAAAGTGGTTTCGGTGAGCAGGTCCCAGTTCATGCCATTGAATACATAACGCAGCGAGTCCGGATACTGATAATGCCGGGCCAGCCGCGTGTACTGGTAATAACAGGGAGGTCTCCAGTATTGCAGTTGTTCGTTCCTGATCCGGTAGGGCAGGATAAAATCGCAAAAATCGGCAAAGTTGACCTTTTTTCGCCAGGGCGCCGTATTCCAGGCATTAAAGGCAAAATCGATATTCGATATCAGGTAATCTGCCGATATGAGTTTGGTGTCTGGTATTTTTTTGGCCAGATCGGCGTTCGGCGGGCCATAAATTTTTAACAAGGAATCCCCGATGTGCATTTTGTCTTTTACCGTTACGTTTTCCTGTCTGTAATAGAGGGTGTCTATCAATGAGAATATCTGGCCGTAGGTATCGATCTGTTCCCCATAATAGCCGTAATGGTAGGGCATATTGGCTATAAGAAAGCGGGCTGCCTTTAGTTTAAGGCTATCCGACGGTGCCGGGTAATGGTCCAGCACTTTTTGCAACTGGCCTTTGTTAGGGCCGGCATCCTGCAAGGCGGCCCGGAGAGCTTGCTCCTCCTTATTTCTGTTACAGGCGGCCAGCAGGGCGAGCAGGCTGAATAAAAAAATACTTTTTTTCATACTATCAAGGTTAGAGGCCATGTTTATTTTTTTTCCGCCAGGTAAACGGACGCACCATAAATGCCATTCGCAGGAGGGGGGCCATACCAGTGTTCATAAGAGTGCCCTTTGTCGGATATATATTTCAAAAGGTATTTTCCGGCCGGAAGGGATATTCTCCGGCTGTCGGAAAAGGAAGGATAGGAAGAGGTAGTGTCTGCATTCATCTTCCATACCGGGAGACCGGTAACGGCATTTTCGATCCAGCATTTGTCTTCAGTCACAAGATAGAGGCGGTTTTTGCAATTGTCCGTGACATCAAACAGAAGATAAAGGTATTGATCGTCGTAGAGCGCTTTGAATTGGCCGGCATTGTCTGAAGGACCCGTCGATCCCATGTATAACCGTGTAACCGGCGACCAGGGCGCCCGGAACCAGACGGAGTCGGCTTTTCCATCTATTAAAGGGGGGATGGGTGTCTGGAGTGCGTAAAGGGTCCTCCCGTCGTTTTTTCCCGGATGGAGGGATAGCCGGATCTGGCCATATTTTTTTTCATCGGCGTAATTCTCTGTTGGCCCTACACTCCAGGAAAGTACACTCT